>JAABUK010007666.1_pt1 | contig 15476 bp, 15 predicted proteins | sample 5559141 | NCBI WGS metagenome assembly JAABUK01 (sample SAMN10711869, study PRJNA513367) | rock metagenome | isolation source: Antarctica rocks | place: Antarctica: Victoria Land, Pudding Butte nord | collected 2016-01-03
CCGCGCCGGTGAGCGCCCGCACCAGTGCCGGCAAGGCGGCGTTGGCGGGAATCTGGCGGGCGAACTTTGCCAGCTCCGCCTGCTTCGCGGGCAATTGCGTGGCCTGCGCGCGTACGACGGCGAGCTGGGTGCGCAGGGTCGCGGTGGCCGCGCGCTGCGTCGTCGCCTGACCGCGGAAATCAGCGGCCTTCGAGCGCTGGGGTGATACCAAGAGGAACCAGCCCGCCGCCAGGATGACCAGGATGCCGGCCACCGCAAAGGCGATCCATTGCTGCAGCTTGCTCACGTCAGCTCCCGGCCGGTGTGGTGTAGCGCCCAGACAGGGCGGTGGCGGTGACCGTCACGCTGGAGGTAAATGTGTAGGTCTGATGGGAGCCGATGTATTGCTCCGTCGAGGTCGAGAAATACGGGTCAGTCCAGCCGCGCTCGGATGCCAGCGCATCCAGCCACACCGCGACATCGTCGTGGGACAACGCAACACCCGTGAAGGTGATGGTGGCGATTGCCGGCGTGACACCGGTCAGCGCCGTCGCGGGCGCAGCCGCCGCCGGGGCGACGGTGACTTGATTGAGCCATACGGTGCTGGGAATCTTCAGGCTCAGATCGGTCAGGTAGCGCGACCACAGCACCTCGGCGCCACCGGCGTCGCGGAGCAGCCCATGCGCCTTGTCGACCAGCGCATAGGTCTGGCCGACGTTGGCATAGTCATTGACCTGCTTCTGCACCGAGGCGTTCTCGGCCTGAGCGGCGGTCAGATCGCTCTGGCTGGACGAGACGGCCGCAGCGGCGAGAAAGTACAGGCCTACCAGCAGGACCAGTGCCAAGGCGACCGCGCCACCGAGGCCGGCTTGCACCACCCGCAGTCTCCGCCGCTCGATGATCTCAAGGGGAAGCAGGTTGACCTGGGGCAACGTCACCAGGCCGGTGGCGCCGGCCTTCTGCCGCGTCATAGTCCTCATGAGGCGATGGCCATCGCGAGTCCGACGGGTACGGAAGTCAACGGCGCGACCGCGTCGAGCTGCTCCTCGGTCAGACCCACATCGCCGACGGTCAGGTGGGACATGGCCGTACCGAGAACGACGGGCAGCCGGCTGCTCAGCGAAAGCCGAGCCGCCAGGCCGCGCAGCAATGATCCCCCGCCCGACAGCACGATGCGCCTTACGTCGACCGAGCCGGGCTGGGCGGAGTAATAGTCGAGCGAGCCGCGTACCTCTTCGACAAAGGCAGCTCCACCGTCCTCGATCGCCCGGTCGGCCGGGGCCGAATCAGCGCTGGTGGTGCCGGGTTCCTCAGCCATCCCGGTCTGCTGCTTCACTGATTCGGCCAGCTCGATCGGCATGCCGATCCGCTCGGAGACAGCTTCGGTGATGTCGGCGCCACCCATCAGCAGGATGCGGACGAATCGCGGGACGCCACCCTGGTGGACGATGATGTTGGTGACGCTCGCGCCGACGTCGACCAGCGCCTCAGCGTCGGCGCCGGACAGGCCGAGCTCGTCGACCTGGGCCAGCCCGCGCAGCAGGGCAAATGGAGTGAGGTCGATCATCACCGGCGTCAGACCGGCTTTCTCGACGGCGGCGACCGTACGCTGCACCATCTCGGCCGAGGCGGCGACGAGCAGCACCCGCTGCATGCGGCCGCCGGAGTCGTTGACGAATTCTTCCAATGGGTGGAAGTCGAGCACGGCCTGATCAACGGGCATGGGGATGTAGTCCTGCACCTGAAAGCCCAGCGACTGGCGGAACTCGGCCGCCGGCAGCCACGGCAGATCGACCTGGCGGACGACGACCTTTTGATTCGATACGCCCACAATGACCCTTTTCGTACGGAACTTCGTCGTGGCCCACAGCTGCTTGAGCGCACCCGCCACCGCATCGGCGTCGACGACCTCACCGTCGACAACAGCACCGGGCGGCAAGGCGACCTGGCCGAACTTGTCGAGGACCATGGGGCGCGGGCCGACGGACAGCTCGGCCGCCCGCACGCCTGACGTCCCGATGTCGAGACCTACGGCCGGTCGTCGCGCCACAGCGTTCCCCCTCGGTCGTGCGTCGGCTGATCGTTACTAGGCCCATCGGGTGAACAGAGCGCCAGCTTGAATCGCAACTGGCGGCGATGGGCTGCTGGAATCGGACAGGTCTACGCAGGGGCCATTGCTATTCCGGCTCACCATGTGTCGTAGCTCACTAAGTCGCGTTGCAGAGGGAATGGCTGCAATGGAAGCCGTGACGCCATGTGATGCAGCGAGACCAATGCCGTCAACTTTATGACCAGTGGCAGCAGTTTCAGCGGCGGGCACGTAGCGTTTCACTTAGTGCAGCAACGCACCGTAGTTTGCGGCCCGGGGGGGCGCGGACGAACCTTATCCCGCTCCGCCAGGAGGCAGCCATGTCGGTCACGTACTGCACTGAGTAGCAGCCCCCTTCTTCTTGAGCACAACGCGACGCCTCACGACACCGATGCACCCGACCACCGGTCAGCCCGACTCCTAGTCGCCGTCCCCGCGCATAACGAAGGAAGTCAGATAGCCGCGACAATCGAGTCGCTGCTGGCCCAGTCACAGCCGCCGGACGAGATCCTCGTGATCTGCGACAACTGCACCGACGCCACGGCCGAAATTGCCGGGCGCTATCCCGTCCGGGTCATGCACACCGTGAACAACTCCTACAAGAAGGCCGGGGCGCTCAACCAGGCCCTCGACGTGCTGCTGCCTAGGCTCGAGCCGCACGACATGGTCCTTGTCATGGATGCGGATTCAGCGCTGGATGCGGCGTTTCTCGAGACAGCCACCAGCCGCCTGGCTCGCGGCGATGTCGGTGCCGTGGGTGGGACATTCACCGGTCAACCCGGTGGCGGGCTGGTCGGCATGTTCCAGTGCAACGAATATGCCCGATACGCCCGCGATGTCGGTCGGCTCAAGGGCAAAGTGCTCGTGCTGACGGGGACGGCCACCGTCTTCCGCGTCTCGGTGCTCCTTGAGGTGCAGCAGGCGCGCGCCGAGGGCCGCCTGCCGGGTGGGACTGCCCAGATCTATGACACTCGGGTCCTCACCGAGGACAACGAGTTGACGCTGGCACTGCTGCATCTCGGGCACCGCGTCATTTCCCCGAAGGGTTGCCGCCTGACCACCGAAGTGATGCCCACCTGGCGTGCCCTAGCGCAGCAGCGCCTGCGCTGGAAGCGGGGAGCGCTGGAAAACCTCACCGACTACGGCTGGACCGCAGTCACCCGGGGTTATTGGGGCCGGCAGATGCTGTCGCTCTTCGGGGTCATCGTCACCTTCGTCTACCTGGGCACCGTCGCGTGGTCCCTGGCCGTGGGTGGCGGCCTGCACGTCCACCCGCTCTGGCTTGCCGTCACCGGAGTCTTCGTGCTGGAGCGGATAGTAACCGTGCGCAGCCGCGGGCCGGTGCAGATGCTGATTGCGTCGGTGCTGGTGATCGAGATGGTCTTCGACGTATTCCTGCAGGGCGTCCAAGCCCGGGCGTTCCTCGACTCCGCGCTACACCGCGAAAGGAGGTGGTAAAGGATGTACGACAAAAGCATCGCTGCTCTGAGCACGACGGCGGCCACCACAGGCACTCTGGCCATGACTGGCGCCAATCTGGTGTGGATCGTCCTCGCGGCTTTCGCCCTGATCGCGACCGGCCTCGCAATGCTGCGGATCGTTCCTCGCAGCCAGGCCTGATCAACCCGGTCGCCACCTGACGGCGACCGCATCCTTCCCCCTAACGGACCAGTCAGTCCGGCCTGCTTCGGGTCGATGCAGACCGGGTGCAACTGCGTCTGCGGCTCACCGCGCTTCTGGCCCTCGCCGTCCTGTCAACTGTGTTCCAGGGCGGCGGGCGGTCAGAAGCCGCGGCGACGGTCACCTCGGGGGCGCCCTTGAAGTCGCATGTGCGACTGGGTGCCTACGTCGACGGCATGGCGGCCGATCCATCTCGGCTCACTGCCTACGAAACGCTGCTGGGCCAGCCGATGGCGGTCGCCTCCTACTTCTACGGCTTCGGCGACGAGTTCCCCGGTGCAATCGAGACCGGCTTCGCGGACAGCGGAAGACGCGACGTGCTGTTGTCGTGGGACATGGGTCAGACCCACTTCACCGACTGGTCGGCCGGGAAGTTCGACAGCTATCTGCGCTCCATCGGGGCCCGAGCGCGGGCTTATCCGTACCCGCTGTACGTGCGGCCATGGCCGGAGATGAACGGCGACTGGCAGGACTTCCAGCCGACCGCCGCAGGTGAGAAGCCGTACGGCGGGACGCCGGCCCAATTCGTCGCCGCCTGGCGCCATGTCGTGACCACCATCCGGCAGGCCGGCGGCACCAATGTGAGGTGGGTGTTCAACCCGACCACCGACACCTACGCCGAGACCACCGACGTCCGCACCATCTGGCCGGGAGCTTCCTACGTCGACGTGCTCGGACTGGACGGCTACAACTGGGGCAACGGAGGGATCCTCCGCTGGCGTCAATTTGCCGACATCTTCCAGACGCAATACGAGCGGCTGACCGCCCTGCACCCCGCCGCTCCGATCTGGGTCTGCGAATACGGCTCCAAGGAACCGACCGTGGACGACGGGGCGCCCGTGGACGCACTGCATGACAAGGGCGTGTGGACCCGCAACATGCTGGCCAGCAGCGCATTCCCACGAATCAACACACTGATCGCCTTCAATGCGAAGAAGGAGCGGGACTGGCGGGTCGAGTCGTCCCCGGCCGCGCTGAGTGCTCTGCGGCCGTAGCCGCGTCAGCCGCCCTATCCGCCCAGTGTCGAGCGCAGGTAGAGGTGCGCCAGCTGCGGACCAGCGAGGATCGCCACCAGGGCGCCGGCCAGCATGTACGGCCCGAACGGCACCTGCGACTTCATGCCGCCGCGCTGGGTCGCGATCAGGAGCAGACCCCCGGCGGCGCCGAAGAAGAACCCGAGGAAGGCGCCGACGGCCAGCGTCCCCCAGCCCAGGTAGCCGAGGTAGATGCCAAGTACGCCGGCGAGCATCACGTCCCCGAAGCCCATGCCGCGCGGGTTGATGACGTTGAGCAGGAAGTAGAGACCGAACAGCGCCAGCATCCCGACCAGCATGGAGATGAGCTGCCCTGGGTGCCCGTCGACGAGCGCGGCGACGGTCAGCAGGACCAGGGCGACCGGGTAGGACGGAGCGGTCAGGGCGAAGGGCAGGCGCTTGTGGTCGATGTCGATGATCGCCAGGGCGAGCCCGACGGCAGCGAGGTAGAGGAACGCCGGCAGCGTGGCGTGGAGCCCGAACTGCCACGCCATCACCGCGAACAGGACCGCGGTGCCGGCCTCCACAATGGCGTATCGCGGGCTGATCCGTACGCCGCAGTCCCGGCAGCGCCCCCGCAGCAGCAGCCAGGACAGGACCGGCACGTTGTCCCGCGGCGCCACCGGCCGGTCGCAGGCCGGACAGTGCGACGGCGGCCGCACAACCGACTCGCCCCGCGGGACCCGCCAGATGACCACGTTAAGAAACGACCCAATGAGCAGTCCGATCCACGCAGTAAAGGCTACGAGGGCGGCTGTCATGCCCGGGCGGCCAGTCGCCGCGCGGGACCGCTAGGGCAGCACATCTTTGCTGTCGTCCTCCCGGAAGCTGGTGACGTGCAGATCAAGCATCGGACCCGGTGGGTTGGCGGCGAAGCAATGGTCGAGCTGGTAGAGCTGGTTTCCACCTAGAGAGACATCCCCCTGAGCCCACAGCGTGCCCAGGATATTCGGCCCGCCGTTACCGTTGTAGCTTCCCTCCGGCACGAACATCATGGCGTCGATCCATGTGTTGTTCCCCCCCTGGAAGGTCAGGCTGCCGTGACCGTCGACCACGATGGTCACCGACTTAGACGTGCAGGCGCCGTCCGGGGCGCGGTTGAACCCGGGGAAGTCGCCAACGCTCAGATTAACGCTGCTCTGATTGTCAAAGTAGACTACCGGCTGGGTGATGCTGTTGGCCGTGATCTGCGAGCCGATCCCGCTGCTGAGATTGTAGAGGCCCTGGGCCTTCGAGCGGGCCTTGAGTGCGGCATATTGGATGTCGGTGAGGCCACGGGCTTGGTAGCCGTAAGCCTGCAAGTCGGCGGCCCCGAAGAAGGTCGTATTGATCTGACGCGTCGTGCCGTCGCCGTTCTGAGCCGTGACAGCGCACGGGCTACCCGGCGGCAGCGGCCCCCCCCCGTCCCCCGACTGATCGAAGTTGATTGCCGGGTTGTTGGGGCAGGGCGCGCTGGGAGTGTGGATATAGCCGCTGGCCTGGCAATTTACGCCGGTCGAGACATGGCTGGTGCTGTGAGCCGCAGCAGGAATGCCCCAATAGCTGTCCGTGCCCGTAAAACGTGTCCCGTTGCCGTGGCCATCCTCCCGAGGGGAGACACAGCCAGTTGTGAAAACGCTCTCGTTCACAACGCTGGTGTTGCCGTTTCCAGCGAGACTGCCCCCGAACAGACCAACGGGAAAATGGTACGGAGTCACGTCGAGTTGCACCACGACGTTCCGAGCGGCCGGGCCTCCGCCGTAAATGCCCTCGGAGTGAATCCGGTACGTGCCGGTGCGTCTCGAGGGGGGGTTGAAGGCGAAGACGGCGCCGATCCAGACTTTGGCGCAGTTGGCGACGGTGCACGCCGACGAGCCGGCGGTCAAAGGAACCAACTGGGGGTTGGTTGGACTGGTCCAGCCGGCCGGGTTGCCGGTACAGGTCGTTGGCGCCGACTCGGGACAGGTGATAGCTCCCACACCGTTGGCACGGATGTATTCAATCGCCTGGGAGACGCCGGCATCGGAGGCGCCCAAGGCCGCCCCGGCTTGCCGGTCACGATCGGAGTTCCTGATGTTGCTGACGCCGATGGTGGCGACCGTGGCGGAGATGGCGGTCAGCGTGATCAGTAGTGTGATGGCGAGGATCATGGCGGCACCCCGGTCCCCACCCCGGGCCGGCTCGCTAAAAAGCCTGCGCATCCCGCGACTCCGCTCGATTGGTGTCATGAGGTGTTCCGGAGGGCCACTTGGGTCCGGTATTGCTGACGGTGGCCGCCTTCGACCAGAGTCAGGTCGAGCACGACCGAATCGATGAGCGGAAGCTCACCGGTGTTGACGTTGCCGTCGCTGTCACCAACGGGCGGCTCGGCGTCGTCGAGCTCTGTCCAGGACGTGACGCCGTCGCCGTTGCTGTCATACAGGTAAAGGTTGCTTCGGTAGAAGAAGATGAGCGACGTGACGTTCGCCGCAAGGATCGGCTGCGCGTTCCCTTGGCCGCAGCCGGTCCCGGTCAGCGGTCCGGGAATCAGCATCAATTGTTGTCCGGTCGAGCCGGCCGATGGCGGGGCGGGGTCGTAGCAGTAGGTGAGGACTTCAGGGTTGTTCGTGCTGGCAGCGTTGCAGGTCGGCGCTGGGCTGGGAGTTGGCACCGGTGCGACGCCGTTGATGCAGCCGTCGCCGTCGAAGTCCGCACTGAAGGTGACTGCGGTCACGGCGGTCGCCACGTAGTTGGGTCCGTCCGCGTTGCGCACGGCCAGGATGGCTGACGCTTGACGCAGCTCGCGGGTCATCCGGTTGACGGCAAGCCGTGCATTCTCGTTGATGTCGTTGCTCTGGGTGGTTGCGGTGGCTGACGCATTGGCGCTGAGCAGCATGGACATGCAGATCCCGCCGACCATCGCAAGAAGGACCGTGACCACCAAGAGCTCTACGAGGGTGAAGCCGTGCTCGCCACGCGGGGCTGTGCGCCAATGCCGTACGCGGCTCACCGGCCGTCATCCGCAACGCATGACAGGAGCCCGACTTGCACGCCTACGGATGAGGCCAGGTCGGAGCTGCCGCGGACCGGGCCGGTCGCCGCGGTGAAGATCCCGTTCAGGGAGTGAACACCGTTGGTCGCTCCCTCGCTCACTGATCGCAGCAGTGCCCACGAGTTGACGTAGTCCGACAAGTGGAGCACCGTACTGCCGTTCTGGTACACGACGATGCTTGCAGGCGGCAAAGCGACGAGCGGGTCCACCGCGCCGTTCATGCTGTAGGTCGCACTGACTCGGCCTGCGCTGCCGGTGCCGTTGTTTGCCACCCAATAATCGACCGTGACGGAGTAGGCCGCGGCAGAAGTCTGTTGTTGGGCATTACCGGGAAGTACGTTCGCCGCGCACTGCAGGGACGAGCTGGTCAAGGTGACGTCTACCAAGCCTTTGTGGTCGGATACGAAGGGCAAACCAGGAAAGAGCTGAACAGGGGTGCCGCTGTTGTTAGCCGCCATGGCACCGGAAGTCACGTTGTGGGGGGTTGTGATCAGGTCGGAGGCGCTCACCCAGGCCGAGCCGGTGACGGCCCGGGAGTTGCCGCTGGCGTCCGGAATGCTGACGAGCGGAGCCCCGGCGGTGAGCTGCAGTCGGGGGTCCAGTGCACCGTTCTGATTGTTGAAGGAGAAGAGGCCGCAGCTGTTGTTGTTGCCGGCAGCATCCAGAGCGGCCGAGATAAAGCCACCGGTTGCCGCGTCGGCGGGCACCCTTGGAAGCCCGTTGGCGACTGACGCGGAGCCTCCCTGAACATCACTCCGGCCGAAGCTGGCCCAACCGCAACTCCCCTTGCCGGCTATGGTTTGCCCGCTCACCGATGGTGTCCCAGTTGCCGTGCCATCGGGTGCGACAGTGAGCCAGTTCGCCGCCTGCGTGTCCGCGTTGGCACTGTCCTGGGCCAGGCCGGCGCGGGTAGAGCCGGAAGCCGCGGAACCGGTCGACAGGCTGCCGTCGGCGACGGACGTCGCAACGTCCGCTGACAGCGCCGCCGCCGCGGGGGAGGTGGAAGTGACTCGGAGCAGCTCCGCGCTCGCCCGGCTGGTCAGCAGCGGGGGAGGCACCCTTGTCTGCGTGATTCGCGTATAGGCCGAATATCGGTGAAACTTTCCGTTGACCGTCCAGGTCGTGAGCACCGTGACACCCAGCAGCAGCGTGGGTGGCGCGTCGTTCGCTTCGACCTGGCTGTCGTACGTGGGGAAGAGTGTTGCGGCCGCTGCGGTCCCGTTTGGGCTGAGGAACTGTGCGTCCACTGTCTGGCTGAACGCGGTGTAGCCGGAAAGGCTGGCAATGGAAACCCGGTAGAAGGGCACCGCCGGCTCCCCGGCCCCTGGGGTGCCGCTGCTCACCCACTGACCGGTGGCCGTCTCACCGCCGATCGTGTACACGGTCGGGGATGTGGCCAGGTCGGTGTAGTACTGGTCCAGCAGATCGACGAAAGGCCCGTTCTGCCGCTCCACGTGGAACTGCAGGTCGCGCATGCGCTCGATCCGCTGTTGCGCCAGATTCTTGGCCTGGGTATTCGTCTTTGCGAAGGTGGCTGCCTGCGCTCCGACGATGAGGAGCGGCACGACACCTGCGGCGCCCAAGGCAAGAACGACGAGGGCGACCAAGACCTCCACCAGGGTGAAGCCGCCGTCGAGCCGCTCGGGCCCAACGCGCGCCGGCCACTTATGCCAGTGAGACACGGGAGGTCAGCCCCTCAACCGTGACGACGTACGCCTTGGACGTCCCCGTCCGGGTGATCCGGACGCTTCCGGCGATGGCGTTGCCTCTCGGGTAGACGTATGCACAGGCGTTCGGCTGTGGGCACGCTGTGTACTGGTTGGGAATTGCCGGTGTGGGGGGCGTGAAGGTGACGGCACTGAGTCCTATGTTGGGCGCGTCGGTGGCGCCGAGCGCCACCCGGTTGCCGGCGACGGTGCAGTCGGACCGGTAAGTGCCGTACACGTTGGTCGATGCATTGAAGTAGATGCAGTAGGTGCGGCCTTCGGACAGCGCACGCTCGGACACGTTGCGCAATGCCGCACGCACCTCGACCGCTGTGCTCTTCTCTCTGGACGAGTTGAGGTAGGCGACAAAGGTCCAGGCAGCCGTTGCCATCAGAATGCCGGCCAGCGCAATGACGGCGATGACTTCGATGAGCGTCGTGCCGTCTTCACGTCGTGCACGCATCAACTCACCCCTTCTAAGTCGAGCCTGCTCGAGCTGCGACTTTCGGTCACGGGTCGATCGGTGCTTCAGCACGAGGGGCCGCCTCCGTTGAGACGGCCCCCATGCCTCTTGTCACCTATTTCATTCCGGTCGAGCAGGCGGTGGTGATGAAGCCGCCGGTCGCCTCGGCCTGCACCAAGGTGAGCGTGTTCCCCGTCGTCCTTGCGCCACTTCGCGAGCACCGAAGCGGCTCCGCTGTTCGGTAAGGAACGGAACCCCGCCGTCACCAGCTGCGTCAGCGTGGCGTAGCTGCTGTTATCGGTGAGGTACGTCTCCTGCATGGTCGCCAGCGTGCGGAGGTCGCTCTTGGCCTGGGCGTCGTAGCCCTTCTTGCGCTGATTGAGAAACTCCGGATTGGCGACCGCGGCCATGCCGATGATGACCACCAGCAGCTCGATCAGCGTGAAACCTTCGTCCCGCTGATCAAGGGACGTGCGATTGCGGCTCAGCACGACCGCGTCCTCTCCGCAGTAGCGACAACGGATATGGGTGCCCGGCTGACCGGGCTCACCCGCCGTGGGTGAGCCCGGTCCCGAGCCCAACTCGGGGCCTCAGCCAACTGATGCGACAGTCGGCCCCGAACCGATCAGGTGCAGGCGGTCGTGGATAACCCGCCGTTGTTGCTGTCGTAGTAGAAAATCGCAGTTGACGCCGAGACAGCCTTGAGGCAGTAGCTGTCTGACCCCGTCGTTGCAGGAGCCACCGGAGTGCCCCGGGTCGAGACGATACTCAACGTGGAGTTGGGTGAGGTCTTCCAACCAACCGTCCCCAGCTCCGTAGTGCTGGCACTGTAGGCTCCCTTGTCCGTCAGCCAGGTTTCCTCCGCCGTGGCGGCGTTGCGCAGGTCGCTCTTGGCCTGGGCGTCGTAGCCCTTCTTACGCTGGTTGAGGAACACCGGGATGGCGATCGCGGCCAGGATGCCGATGATGATAATGACGACTAGCAGCTCGATGAGGGTGAAACCCTCATCTTTCTCATCGAGCGACTTGCGGATGCGAGCGAGCATTGTTGCCCCTTCCAGGACAATGACGATGATTGGAGCCACCGCGTCTATACGCCGCTACCAGCTCCATGACTCTGAGATGATCGGCAACCAGCGCTTCGACCTTGAGCCGATCAGCGATCAGCTTCGGTGACCTAGGTCACTTGATCAGGTTGAAGATCTTGAAGATTGGCATGTACATCGCCACGATCATCGATCCGACCACCGCGCCGAGGAAGGCGATCATCAGCGGCTCGATGAGGGCGGTGAGCGCCTCGGTAGTTGCTTCGACTTCCTGGTCGTAGAACTCGGCGATCTTCATGAGCATCGTGTCCAGTGCGCCGGTCTCTTCACCGACGGCCATCATTTGCACCACCATGGGGGGAAATACCGGATGCTCGGTGAGTGGGCCGGTCAGCGACTCACCGGAGCGCACGCTGTCTTGCACGGCCCTGGTAGCGCGCTCCAGGACCACACTGCCGGTGGTGCCGGCGACGATGTCCAGGCTTTGCAGGATGGGCACGCCGGAACGCATCATGGTGCCGAGGTTGCGCGCGAAGCGGCTCAGGGCGATCTTGCGCACCAGGCCACCGAAGACGGGCAGCTTCAGCTTGAGTGGGTCGAGAACGTTGCGTACGCGAATGTTTCGCTTGACCTTGCGCCAGATGACGGAGAAGGCGATCAGGCCGACGATGAGGAAGGGCGCCGCGAACTTCAGCAAGCCGCTCATGATCACCAGGATCCTGGTCGGCAGCGGCAGCTCACCGCCGAGCGTGGCGAACATCTTGGCGAACACCGGCACGATGAAGATCAGCATGCCGCTCACCATGAGGATCGCCATGACGAAGACCACGACGGGATATGTCATGGCTGACTTCACCTTGCCGCGGAGCTTGACCTCAGCCTCATAGTTGTTCGCGATCTGCAGCATGGTCTCGTCCAGGAAGCCCCCGACCTCCCCGGCCTTGGTCATGTTGATCATCAGTGGCGGGAAAACCTCCGGATGCTTGGCCATGCCCGCCGACAATGACTCGCCGGATTCGATGTCGGAGCGCACCTCCTGCAGCACGCGGGTCAATTCCTTATTCTCTGTCTGCTCGCACAGGATGCTCAGCGCTCGCAAGAGCGACAGCCCCGAGTCGATCATCGTGGCGAACTGTCGGGAAAACACCGACAGGTCCTTGAGCTTCACCTTCTTGCCGAAGCCGGGAATTGTCAGCTCCCGCTTCATGCCTGGCTTGCTCTCCTTGATCGACATCGGGGAGTAGCCCATTGCGGCCAGCTTGCGCGCGACCACCGCCGGCGATTCGGCGTCGAGTGAGCCGCTGATGATCTTGCCGCTTCGGTCACGCACCGAATAGGCGAAAGTTGTGGGCATGTGGGCCTCTCAGCCTCGGTTGGAGAGGCGGTTGTAGTCCTCGACGTGATGGCATAGCTGCAGTCCCGCCTCATGACTGATGCGCCCCTTGCGCACCAGCTCGGCGAGGCTCTGATCCATGGTTTGCATCCCGAATTTCGCCCCGGCCTGCATGGCCGAATAGATCTGGTGTGTCTTGCCTTCCCGAATCAGGTTGCGTACGGCCGGCGTCGCCACAAGGAGCTCGATTGCGGCAACCCGGCCCTGGCCGTCGGCCGTCTTGGCCAGCGACTGGCACACCACGCCTTGCAGGGCGCTGGCGAGCTGAACGCGGATCTGCTGCTGCTGGTGGGGCGGGAAGACGTCGATGATCCGGTCGATGGTCTGCGCTGCGTCGGATGTGTGCAGGGTGGCAAAGACCAGGTGGCCGGTTTCGGCTGCGGTGAGGGCGACAGAAATCGTCTCGAGGTCGCGCAGCTCCCCGACGAGGATAATGTCGGGGTCCTGGCGCAGCACGCTCTTCAGGGCCGCATTAAAGGAGTGGGTGTCCTCACCCACCTCGCGCTGGTTCACGATGCACTGCTGGTGGGCGTGGAGGAACTCGATCGGATCCTCCACCGTCATGATGTGGTCCTCGCGGGTGCGATTTGCCAGGTCGACCAGGGCGGCCAGTGTGGTCGACTTGCCCGAGCCCGTCGGTCCGGTGACCAGCACAAAACCGCGTGCCATCGCGGCGAATTGCGACACAGCAGCCGGCATGCCCAGCTCCTCCAGCGGCTTGATCTCGAAGGGGATCAGCCGGAAAGCGGCACCGACGGCGTCGCGCTGGCGGTACATGTTCACCCGGAAGCGCGCCCGGCCGGGCACCGTGTAGGAGAAGTCGAGCTCGAGATGCTCCTCGAACTTCTCCCGCTGCTTCTGGGTCACCGTGGCATAGAGCATCCGCTGGATCACCGGCGGCGTCAGCGGGCCGTACCCCTCGATTGCGTGCAACGACCCGTTGATGCGGATGGTGGGGGGTGCGGCCGCGGTGATGTGCAGGTCTGACGCTCCGGCTTCGAGGACGTGATCGAGGAGGTCGATCAGGTTGACCCCGTCCGTAGCTCCGTCGTCCTCGGTCGATGAGCGCCCCGACGTCGGGGAGGGTGCGGTCTCGGCGGCAAGCTCGGCAAAGGGGGACGCGGGCGCCGAGGAGGGGGGCTCGGCTGCGGTCCGCGGCGCGGGCAGCGGAGCGACCGCTGGCAGGGGCGCCAGGTTCGGCAGCGGCGCCAAGGTCGGCGTTGCGGTCCGCGCCGGCGGGTGGGTTGCAGCCGGTGCCTCGGCCGGGTTAGCCACCGGCGGCTCCAATTCCACTCGGACGCTCGGCGCGAACGGATCAGGCGCCGAGAAGAAATCGTCGATCGAGTCCACCGAGAGCCCCCAGAGCGTGCCGGGAGGATCCCGTCACTCCAGGCACTTCGGCGGCGCAGCCGCCCGGCTTGAGGGTTTGCGCCGATGCGCTCAGACGACGACGCGCAGGATCTCCTCGATCGAGGTCACCCCGGTCAGCACCTTGGCCAGGCCGTCGTTGCGCAATGTCGTCATTCCCTGCTCGCAGGCGATCTCGTTGATGGCGGCCGCCGAGGCATGCTCGACCGCCATCCGCTCGATTTCGGGCGATACGTTCATCACCTCGTGCAGCGCCAGCCGACCCTGATATCCCGTCTTGGAACACGCCTGGCAGCCCACGGGGCGGAAGAGGGTGGGCGGCGCCTCGCCTCCCGGCCACGGGAAACGGGCGGCGGCGAGCGCCTCGGCGGTGGGGACATACGACGCCTTGCACCGCTTGCACAGTCGCCGGGCCAGCCGCTGGGCCAGCACGCAGTCGATCGCCGAACCGACCAGGAATGGCTCGATGCCCATCTCCACCAGCCGGGTGATCGCCGACGGCGCATCGTTCGTGTGCAGTGTCGACAGCACCAGGTGGCCGGTCAGGGCGGCCTCGATCGCGATCTGCGCCGTCTCGTGGTCGCGGATCTCGCCAATGAGGACGATGTCGGGGTCGGCTCGCAGAATCGACCGCAGCGCCGAGGCGAAGGTCAACCCTGCCTTGTTGTTCGTCTGCACCTGATTGACGCCCGGCAGCCGGTATTCCACCGGGTCCTCGACCGTGATGACATTGCGGTCGACGGTGGAGACGATGTTGAGCGTGGCGTACAGCGTGGTCGATTTGCCCGAGCCGGTCGGTCCGGTCACCAGGATCATCCCGTAGGGCTTGACGTAGCTGGTGGAGAAGCGGGCGAAGTTCTCCGCGGAGAAGCCGAGGTCGGACAGGTTGAGCCGGGCGGTGGAATTGTCCAGAATCCGCAGGACGACCTTCTCGCCCCACACCGTCGGCAGCGTCGCCACCCGCAGATCGATCTTCTTCCCGTCCAGGTTGACCGACAGGCGACCATCCTGCGGGATCCGGCGTTCGGCGATGTTGATGTCAGCCATGATCTTGAGCCGGGAGATGACCCCGGACTGGATGTTCTTCGGTGAGCGCATGATCTCGTGCAGCACCCCGTCGATGCGGAAACGTACGCGGAGGTCGCGTTCGTTGGGCTCAATGTGGATGTCGGAGGCCCGGTCCTGAATTGCCTGGCTGATCAGCAGGTTGACGAATTTGACGATCGGGGCGTCCTCGGTGAGCTCCCGCACCTTGGACAGGTCGTCGTCCTCGGCCTTGGCGTCCATCGCCATGGTCAGGTCGTCGAGGTCGCCGTCGGCGCGGTGGAAGCGGCCGATGGCGGCGACCACGTCGGTGCGGGTGGCGACGACCGGCTTGACCTCCATGCCGGTCAGCGAGCGGATGTCGTCGACGGCGAAGACGTTGGCCGGGTCGGCCATGGCGACCAGGAGGCGGCCGTCCTCGTATCCGATCGCCAGCGCGTTATGCCGGCGGCAGACTGTCGCTGACAGCAGCGCCACCGCCGAGCCGTCCACCGGGAAGTCGCTCAGGTCGACGAAGCGCAGCCCGATCTGCATGGCCAACGCCTTGACCAGCTGGGCTTCGGTGAGCGCGCCGGAGTCGATGAGGATGCGGCCCAGCGGGCGGCCGCCTGACTTCTGCTCCTGGTCGGCCGCCGTGAGCTGGCCTTCGGTGACCAGCCCGTCGC
>JAABUK010007667.1_pt1 | contig 15475 bp, 10 predicted proteins | sample 5559141 | NCBI WGS metagenome assembly JAABUK01 (sample SAMN10711869, study PRJNA513367) | rock metagenome | isolation source: Antarctica rocks | place: Antarctica: Victoria Land, Pudding Butte nord | collected 2016-01-03
TACCGAAAACCCTTCTGATGGCGCTACAGTCAAAATGTCGGCTGAGGAGAAGGCAAAAAAACCAGACAGTGTGGAGAACATCAAGGCTACTGTTCTCAATGCCGATGGTGGTGCAGATACAGAGAATGGCGCGGAAACATCGGAGAGGAATCCGGGGTGGTGAATAGAGTTTGCCACTCTGTACCGACCCAGAGACAAGTGCGCAGAGCGCACTACGCCTGAACGCACGCCAATGCCTCAATTCGTTCAAACCAAGAAGGTGGAGGATAGCGGCATGCCTCGGTAGCAACCCGCCCCAGCCACCTTGCAGCTGCTTCTGCGCAGGTACCGGGCAGATTCTGCCAGAGGGAGAAACTTCCCAGTCTTCGAAGACGACGTTTATCAGATGTAAGATATCACGGGTGAGAGGGGGAGGCATATATAAGAGCTTGTATACCGCTTTTACTGGGGGATCACAATGTTATAGCTGCGTGGGCGTTGACTTTTTGTGAGATACCTTCGTATACGGATTTAGCGGTCTAGAAGAGCAACCGAGCAACGAAATCTGTTTCTGTGTATCATGATCACTCTCGAGCATTGGGGGTTGTAGGCGTGATGGTGAGGGCCATGATAATCCCCTTGCGCATGTTATTACTGCTACAACATCTCTCATGTTTCCATTTGCAAAGAACCGCCCGTATCGTCGCTGCATAAGGTATCTATCGTTACATTCCTTCATAAACGCCCTTGCCATGCTCTAGAAATGTCACATTACAAGGAAGTGTTACAAAGCGTCCTTCCACTCACGCCTCCCTTCTTTTGGAACAACAGCAACAACCGCACCAGGCGGGCAATGTTCCGCAGCTTTAATCCTGAATTTTGGGGTCGTGATCAGCCTTCATTACTCTTCATAACATGCACTAGATACGCCTCCGGCACCTTGGGCACCTCGGGGCTGTTCGGCGACTCCCTCTTACTCCTGCTCTGGGCTCTCAGCAGGCCCCTCTGTCTGTATTCCTTTCCGCTGGCGCCACTGGCTAAGCGCCTCAAGCTCGACTGGCCGCCTCGAATCGCAGCACCGAGCATCCTGGAACCGCCACTGCTTGCGGTCGCGCGCTCATCGTCGGAAATCGCCTCGTCCGTCTCGTCGTCGGAGAGCAGGTCGTTCACGTTAGAGGGTTTCAGGAGGTTATTGGCAGGGGAGGTGGCGGAGCGGGAGTGCAGACCTGGTCTGTTAGGGGCGGTAAAGGCGGTGGGTGTCATGACGGCTGGGTTGCGGGGGGTACCGCGGGAATCTATGAAGCCATTTTGGAGAGAGGTTACACTGGCGGTTCGGGCGAGGGTTTTGTGGAGGATGGGGGCTGTTTGTTGGTCGTAGAGGTCCGCGCCGCTGTCGGGGTCCGTGGGATAAATGTTCATGGTATGGGTTAGAGAGGGGTCTTGAGTATCGGTTTCGGATATTAGACTTTCATCGAAGAATTGGTCAAGGCTGTCGAGTTTAGAGAGGAGATCGCTAGTGCCGACATCCACAACATTGAGCTCTGGGCGACTTTCTTCGGAGGGCATGGTTTCGGTTCGTTCAAGAAAGTAGGAACGCTGCTGGTACTCTTCGGCATGGAACTCGATATCCGGAGTTGCGACAGCGTCGGCTTCGGCTGCATTTGCGCTTGCGCATGTGTAGAAGACGGCTTGCATATTGGCTCGAGTGGTGTTTGAATGAATGGCTGGCATAGGGATCGACCATCCAGTATCCTCTGGAATGCCATATAAACTTTGAGTTTTCTCATATTCTTTGCGTATTGAGCGGGACCCGGACGATGCCATGCTCATTCGCATATGATGCTTGTCCATTGGAGTTGCCGACATAATCATAATATGATCCATGACCTCTAACGCCTGTGGGCAGTATTCCGTTTGAAGGAGTCGCAACAGCGGTGAGATCAGATCAGGCCCTTGGCTTGCAATCTCTGGACGACGTGTGTCAATGTCCGGAATAAGGACACACAGTATTTCCAGTGTTCGAAGCTTGTACCACGGTAATCTATTCGTTAGTAGGCCTATCAAGAATATCAAACTCTTGAGCTCCCAGGTAGGGAAGAATGTTCTCCGTAACGAAGACAATACTTGCTTCAAGAATTCTCCACTTTCGGTGTATCTGCTCTTCGCAAAGGCGTTTAGGACTATCGAGATTTCTTGATTATCCTGAAACTCCGCCACTTCCGCCAATATCTCTGCAGACCTAAGGTATGCAAGATTTTGATGATTCTCACGGAACGATTGTAGAAAGCAAGGCAAATACCCTAATACCCCGAAGAGAAGGCGGGTCTGATTTCCAACCAGGTCACTTTCAGGCAGAGCTACCACCTTGTCAAGGGTCTTGAAGGATTTGTCCAATGAGGTAGCAGATTTCAATCCTTTATATATCAGAGGGGCTATACCCTCAAAGGCGCCTTGCCACCTATCAGGCTTAGCGTCTTTCAGTATGTTGACCACAGCTGGGTCACTAAGATCGACTTTCTCAAGCAGATTTTCGAGCATACCCAAAGTCTCCATGAATTCTCGCTCATAGATTGTATTTAGACACGCGCATGTGGCCCAGAACAGTTGAGGGTACTGCAATAGATGGGCCGGCTCCAGAGCTCCAATAATCGTTTTAAGGGTCGTGAGTATCTCCATGGAGAATGTCTGAATATCCACCTCTTCATCTGCAATAGTATTCGACAGTCGAGCCAGCATGTCTGCAAGCATCGGCCTGTCGAGAGATGATAGTATGCAACGAAAGACTTGGAACGATCTGCAAGCGATATGCCGGACGGGGCAGGATGTAGCCCAGCTCAGCGTCGTTCGGGCCCACTGCTCCTGTAGCTTGGGGTACGCAATAGCGAAGAGGTTAACAACTTCACTTGTCACAAGAGTCATAGACGGCGGTACTCTGTTGTTCTCATCTTCATCATCTTTACCGTTACATTCTTCATAAGTCCAGACAACGTTCGCTTCGTGTTGTCGTATCGACTCGACGAAAGCTTCGATTGTATTCTTATTAGGAATCGTAGCATTGTCATCGATTTTCGTAATGACTAGTTCATGTATCAGATGTACAAGCATCTCGCGAGCCTGTTCTTGCACAAGTAGGGTATAGTGATCCCATAGTACGAGAATCACTTGCAAAAGCAGCGGTACACTCTCCTTTGCCAATTTCATGGGAGCTACCATCAGATCAACAAGGAAAATGAGGGAAAGCTGACCCAGGGAGAACCCGGACTACCCGAAATCAGCAGGTGATCATTTCCATAATGTAGTTCCACTCACCTGTTTGTTACCAATCGGCAAAGCCTCTGATAAATCTGCAATATAAGGTAAGCCGAGAGTATCGGGCGGTAGCACTATCGGCTCGCGTTTCTCTTGGACCATGTTCTTGGGAGTGATCTGCAGCAAGAGGAATTCAACCACCTTCTGGCCAGCCGGCGTACTAGAGAGGTAGACAATTATCTGCTTCGCATAATCAACAAAGCTCTGCTCTCTTCTATCCAGGCATAGCGAGATGACAAAATCCAAGACTACTTGTACATTGCCGCCATGCGGCCCTGTAGCGAGCGCTTGCCACAGAGCCTGCACCTCGTTATGTAAAGCCCCACTGGCTTTCGTCGTTATTTCGAGTAGATTGGCCAAAAGCATGTAAGATTGCGCCGTTGGGCCTCCACTAGGATCAAGTTGCAGCTCAATTGTCTGAATCCAAGGAAGAATAGCTGCTACCATGTTACGCTGGTTGTCCGGGTGTATATTTCTGAAATGGACGGCGAACTGAGAAAATATGAAGAAAGCGAGCTCCGTGTGCTGTTTCGCAAGTCGTTTTGATATTTCGAACTGCGCCAATTTGTAGACCGCTGTGGTCTTGTCGGAGATACTGATATCAAAGTCCTGAAGCTTGGAACTCTTCTGCTGACGTTGCTCTAGGGTACGCAGCAGCCGAGCCGATTCCATTCTGATATGGCTATTCTCATTACCTAGTGTGAACAATACAGCGCCGAGTATTCTCCAGAACGCAAGCGGCTGATCTTCATGTTCGATGAGAACTTTAGTAACCACTTTGAAATAGCTCTCCAAAGCTCTTGGGCGATCTGCTGCGTAGCATCTCTCGACGGAACTCTCGAGCAGGTACGGAAAGTCGCGATTATGTATGATCAAGCTATAAAGAGCACGACGCCCGATAGTATGCATTTTATCGCTGACAGTGCCAAATATCTGGTCAATCCAGGACAGCATACGACGGACATCAAAAGAGAGGCTGTCTCCTTTATTCGTGGTAATCCTGATTGGACCTCCCTAGGACATATTAGCCTGCGAGTTCCACAGCATAGACGGTTTCTGATTTACACAAAGGGTGGCCATGGCACTCAATGCAGCAGTCCTCAAATCCCTCTTCTCAATCTCTATTGCGGCAGTGACGTTAGTCTTCTCTCTAGTATCCTGATGTTGATCCAGAGCCGACTGTCTCATGCTGTCTTCACGCTGACTGATACGACTTTGGTTCGGAGAATAGCCGCACCAGTCTTCCATCAGAGCGAAAGCAGACTTCCGTGACTCGAAAGCCATCCACCTCGACGGATCTTTTGTTCTATTGATACCATCATAGAGTTCTTCTAGTAATCCACAATAATAACGCCTCAATTTTTGACATTCCCAATCATTCTGTATCTCGGCATCATTCAAAAATATCATTAAATCCTTTGTATACGTAGCCAGATTATTAAGAATCCACTCATCCTGAAGAACAACTTGCTCGCGAAGGAACCGTGATGTTAGCTTGTACACATGGGTAACCTCAGTCCTCAGGCGATCCGTGCGGTGGTTTCTTTTAGGGCTACTCCCACTACGCTGATGAGTCCCAATGCGTAATTTTGCTTCTTCCTTGCAGGTCGTTACGGCATACTGTAGGGACTCTAGAAGTGTTCTGTACAAATTGATATTGATCGAACCAAGCGCTGTTACGATCGCATCACGGATTGAAAGTGGCCCTGCCGATAGTAGTGGTATAATATAGGCGAAAAGTGCTCGGGCAGAACTTATCCTATCCTGTCCTTGGTGTGTACCTTTATTGGATATCTTACGGGCGTGCTGCGTGTTAGCAAGCTGGCTCTGTGTTTGAGCACCGGCATTCGTCATGGTGGTGCACGCCATGACAAGATACAGCTTCCACTGCTCGACAATGACCTCTGGTGGTGTAGCTCCAAGTCGTGTAAGTGTACGCGCCGAAGTAGGTTCAATACCTGATGATTGGTGACCACGCAGGCTTGCTGCCAGGTTGGTGATGCTGTCATGCATCTGCAGCAATCGCTCACACACATACTCACGGCCCATTGTCACTGCAGTGGGACATGTTTCGAAGCTAAGCCGGATTAGATTGGGAAATATCTTGAACCAGAGCGTTGTGTCATAGGAAACATCGCTACTGCATAGCTCGATGAGCGTGCTTTGCTGCGCATGTCTACGCTTGCCCTTCTGTAAACGGCTCCGTTCGGCGACAGAAAGTTGGTCGTCGTTAAAGTCAATTACCTTTTCGGAATCTCCTTCCAGGATGTGAATGATTCTAGGATGCTCTCGTCCCATAGCGGTGTCAAATTCGGTGACAAGTCTTAGAACTTTAACAGCGTATGATCGGACTCGTCTCGATTGAGAGCAAAGGAAAAAAACCCCATACCCTTCCATATTTTCGATCTCGGCCGATCCTTCCTGAAGGCCACCACGGCTACCAGAAAATCCGTCCACTGATGGCTCAATGGCAGCATCCTTAGCTTTTTGCTTGATTTCGTCGACCCAGATGTAAAGTAATTCGACATAGAGCCTCAGGGTATTCTCTATGTGGCCAGGTCCGAGCATTCCCTCATCCGACATGGTCGAGTAGCGAGCATCGAAGTTGAAAATGAACTTTGCAAAGCCAGTTGTCACGTCTCGAGCACGAGATTGTCGGGCTATTGATTTGAGAGACTGTGCCGAGGAAATTGCGATACTGGATTGGACATGGGCAGTTCCTGTGCAAAGCAGATTAATAATGTGACTGATGTGGATGTGCGCCGGCAAACAGCGTGGCAATGCCTGCACCGCAACGAGTAGTAGATCATAGAACCCCTGCTTATGATCAGTGTTTCCCAGGTGTTCATCCTTGCGACCAAAGCCAAAAGTCTCAGATATTGGTGTTTTAGGCGTCAATGCACCGAATTTCTCGTCCAGAACAGCTTGCCCACCGAAAGCATTGTCGCAGATCATTGTTATCCTACCAAGTATCTCACAGAATCTTCCAAAGTATTCTCTAGTAGTCTCGCTTAGACCAGAAGTAGCTATATGCCGTGATAGTCGATCTTCTTGTACCCAGGGCGTTGATTTTGCCCGTGCAGATGGTCGGGGACTGTTTATAGTACGGGGATCTACAAATGGGTCTGCCGTTGTTCCAGGTTTGGAAAACTGCGGAAATGGTGGTGGGCGATGGTCAGCTTTCTCCAGATCTGCCATGATCGCCAAGAAGGCTCCAATCCCAATCACTGTCCTTTCTGGTTCAAGTTGCTCAACCTTGATATCCTTACCAGGGGTGAACATGTCTGAATTGATCATGGGAAATATAATGGTCCGGAAACACCAATCCTGGAATCTGTATCCAATGATTCGGATGAGCTCAACCTTCGGTTCTGCGAAAATTGGCTCCGTAGACATAATACCTTTTTTCCCAGAAGGTAAGACGACCTTCATTACATCTTCGAGTTTGCGAATGGCTAGGTTATCTGACTCATTGACTCGTTGAAGATATGTCCACACCAGGCGACAAATGGACTGAAGAGCATACGCTCGGGTTACTCTATCTTTGAGCTTTGCTTGAAGTGATGTGACCACAGATAACCATTGCGTTGCAAAAGTCTCGGATGGAGATGCGCAAAGAACCATTGTGGAAAGACGAAATGCATCGATCCAATGGCGAGGCTTGACAAGCATTGGACCGAGTCGCGAATTGACCATACTGACAAAATCCTTCCACTTGAGAGCATTGAGTTGGGGGCCGGCGTTAGCTGCAATGGGGAAAACTAGACCTTCAAGGATTTGGCAGTAAGCGTGCTTAATCTCCTGCCCATGCGAGTTGATAATCAGCTCCCCAAGAGCATGCAGGAAGTCACAAGAGTCTTTCCAAGCGCCTTCAGGTTGTGCTCTGACGCGGAGATGCTTCATGGCCAAAATCATCAGCACGACTCTGTCCTCAACTTCTTTTGTAATTGCTCCCTTGACACCAACATCTTTTTGGTAGGTCTTCAATTCCGTTGTGAACCGCTGTGAGACGCTCTTCAAATTCATTCCGCTCATAGAACCCAGCAATTGACAGTATATGGTCCAATTAGCGAGCCGAAAGGGTGAAGACTGAAGCTGGTCCAGCTCCATTTGTTTCAGTTGTCCGAATATGATGTCTTCCAACTTCTCCGCCATCTGGGGTGTAAGGGAGGCCAAATCAGTCTGGCTGTAGACTTCTATTAAGACTCTACATAGGAGATAGATGGAGAGGGATGACCGATGTTCGGCCTGAATGAAAAGATCTTGTAACGAAGATGAGGCTGGGTAGTTGGCGTCGGAAATACCCGGTGTCACTTGGCCCATTCCAGGATACAACATATGTGGCGGCTCAGTATTCCTCCTAAGAAGGCCTCGCTGCATAGTGAGTGGTGATTTCGCCTGAGTGCGGTGAGCATTGCTGGGTTCCTAGGGGTGAGGGAACCTACCTGGTTCATCTCCGCCTTGGTGTTAGCGGCTGCTTCTCCTTTTGCTTTCCGCCAGTACATAATTGTATCAATCAGAGGCTTGGGTTTCTGACGCGCTATATGCCCAAGTGCTGAAATCAGCTGATCAAATTCAGGGTCAACGCCCGGTCCACAAATTCTTTCCACTCGAAAATCTTCATCTAGCATTCCAGTGACGCACTGATTTATTTTGTAGTCGGCTTGTCGAACAAACTATTGGTCACATAAGAATATAGCCTTGGATAGGTCACACTCACTTACCGAGTTGAAGAGGTGATGTAGAGCATACTCGCCCACCGTCTTCTGCTCCTGCTGCCTTGACTGGGAGCGTTGATGGCTGTGGTCTCGACGAGTTCTGCTGCTGTGAGTACGATCTATTCTCTTTTGTGTAAGCATCATGTTTGTAGTATCCCCTACATCGCGATCCCCCACCAGAGTCGATATCGATGGGGTGTGCATGGAGCCGTTTGCTGTACTTGAGGAGGGCGTGCCGGTGGAGCGAGGCTCGGCAACAACATGGTGCACCATAGTCAGGCTCGAGGACTCTGGTTTGAAACCAGGATTGATGGACGCCGTGCCGGTAAGCTGTGGACTTAAGGGGCTGGTGGCCGGGGAATTGACGAAGCTTGCGTTCCGAGAATGCTGATAGGGACCCTGAAACTTCGAGCCTTGACGGTAGTGGCCATGCGCTACCGATGTTCTGCGTTCTATCCCGCCGTTATTGAGACTTGCAGGTGACGGGGCGCTCGCAGCGCTTGACTGCGACCGTGGTGAGTGCGTCTGCACAGCCTGTTGCGTCAGATGAGTTGACGTGTTCATGTGAAAAAGCTCTGGTATTCTCCCCCTAGGTGCTGAACGATCCTGTGCCTGCGAAACGCCTCGCGGCACCTCGAAGCCATTTGACTCAGCATGAGGTGGTGAACTGTAGTACGCCGGGGGATTGGCCCCATTGTTCGGAACGTACGGCCGCGCATTTCCAGGCTGGGCCCCAGCTACAAAGAATAAGATGTCAGTGTGAGTTCAGGGTACTTCTTGAAGCCTGCACGGTTGCGAATAGTGAGGAGGCTTGAGGTGGAGGCTCGAAACCCCTAAGAAATCCCAAAGAGCTTACCCATGCTGCAGCAACGGCGCGACGTCAACCCGAAAACTCAGACATGTTTGACATGAAGTGAAGTTTCTTCAGTCTGGTGGTTTCCATTCCGAAGCCAACCGCGTGGGACGAGGCGCAACAACAGCCTTGGACGGTACGGTACGGTACCTGACAGCCTGCAGAGTGCAGAGGCATCCCAGGGATCCTCGCCCATTGACGTGCTATCCTTTATCGGTATCGATAAGCGAGCACGCTAATCATTCCAGCACTAACTACTTTAGTGTCACGACTCACGAGAAGTCCGGAGGTGAACCCCGTATTCCTGAACGATTAAGAGCATCATACCAGAATGTTCATAGTCAAGGAAGACAACGCAGCGGACAATGATAATAAAAGCTTATGTGAGAGACACGAGAGGTCAACTCTCCCTGCTTATGCTTATTAATATGCTATCCGCGCTTTTCGTCTCTGAGGCCCAAATGCTCCGTAGGGCTGATCTAGCCTTGATATGCGGAACGGACCCTCGGAATACTGTAGACCATCGTGGAAATACCTTAATCATGATTCATGATGTCTGGCGTCCACTCTATTCGTGCAAGATCTTTGCTTTAGTCGTGGCATCATAAGGCGTGGGTAGACACTGTCCTTGGGCGTATCTACGGAGTTTGAGGTCACTTGCACTAGTAGTGCCAACTCGATCGATTTTCCGAGACTCGACGGTCCTTTCTTTGATCCCTCAAGGGTCACTGCAGGAAAGCGCCTCTTTCGCCATCCTATAATATCCTTGTTTTCGCTGCTCATCGCATAGCTGAATAGTTGCACCCCTTGGGCCCTTGGTTATCCGGTGCGGTTGTGCGTATACGTTTCTCGAGATCTCTAATCGTAGACTAATCACCTCGCTCAGACCGTTCAACATGGCTCAGATCGATACTTTAGACTTGATAGTGCTCGTTGCTCTCTTGGCGGGCACCGTCGCATATTTCACCAAGGGAACATATTGGGCGGTACCCAAAGATCCATACGCCGGCTCCTATGCGGCGGCAAATGGAGCAAAGGCGGGAAAGACGAGAAATATTCTGGAGAAGATGGATGAGTCTGGGAAGAATTGCGTCGTATATTACGGATCACAGACAGGTACTGCGGAGGACTATGCTTCAAGACTAGCCAAGGAAGGATCCTCCAGATTTGGACTGAAGACGATGGTGGCGGACTTGGAAGATTACGAGTTTGAGAATCTCGATACCTTTCCAGACGACAAGATCGCTATGTTTGTGCTTGCAACCTATGGTGAAGGAGAGCCGACGGATAACGCAGTCGACTTTTACGAGTTCGTTACGGGCGAAGAACCAGCTTTCAGCCAGGGTGCTGGCGTAGACGAGAAACCGCTGCAAAATCTCAAATTTGTCGCATTTGGACTTGGAAACAACACGTATGAGCATTACAACTCCATGGTACGACGGGTCAACGCAGCTCTTGTGAAATTTGGAGCCACAAGAATTGGAAACGCTGGGGAGGGTGACGACGGCGCGGGTACAATGGAGGAGGATTTCCTGGCTTGGAAGGAACCCATGTGGACAGAATTATCGGAGAAGATGTCTCTCGAAGAGCGCGAAGCCGTCTATGAGCCCGTGTTTAGCGTGACCGAACGAGAGGACCTAAGCCCAGAGGCGGACGAGGTGTACTTGGGCGAGCCGAACAGGCACCACCTCGAGGGCAAGTCTCAGGGACCATATAACTCGCACAACCCATACATAGCGCCTATCGTTGAATCAAAAGAGGTGTTCACTGTAAGGGATCGGAATTGCTTGCACATGGAAATCGACGTCAGCGGATCCAACCTATCATACCAAACAGGCGATCATGTAGCCGTCTGGCCAACCAACGCTGGAAAAGAGGTCGATCGATTCCTAACCGTCCTCGGATTACTAGAAAAGCGTCACACCGTCATTAGCGTCAAAGGTCTCGACCCCACCGCCCGAGTCCCTTTCCCGTCACCAACCACTTACGACGCCGCTGTCCGGTACCACATGGAAATCTGCGCCACCGTATCCCGTCAATTCGTCTCCTCCCTCGCTCCCTTTGCCCCAGACGAGAAATCGAAAGCCGAAATGACGAGAATAGGCGAAGACAGAGACTACTTCAAGGACAAAGTCTCTAATCACTACCTCAACATCGCCCAACTTCTCGAAAAATTAGACTCCTCCAAACCATGGGCCTCCATCCCCTTCTCCATCATGATCGAAGGCCTGCAGAAAATCCAGCCGCGCTACTACTCCATCTCGTCCTCCTCCCTCGTCCAGCCCAAGAAAATCTCCATCACAGCCGTGGTCGAAGAAATCCGCGTGCCTGGCTCCGATAACATCGTCAAGGGCGTTACCACAAACTACCTCCTTGCCCTGAAGCAGAAGCAGCACGGCGATCCAAACCCCGACCCTCACGGCCTCACCTACGCCATCACCGGTCCCAGAAACAAGTACGACGGCGTCCACGTCCCCGTTCATGTCCGCCACTCCAACTTCAAACTCCCCTCCGACCCTTCAAAGCCAATCATCATGGTCGGCCCCGGCTCCGGCGTAGCGCCCTTCCGCGGCTTCGTGCAAGAGCGCGCTGCCCAAGCCCAAGCAGGCGAGGAGGTCGGAAAAACACTACTTTTCTACGGATGCAGGAAGCCCGCCGAGGACTTCCTTTACAAGGACGAGTGGAGCGTAAGTCCCTCTCCTAACACTCCTCCCCATCCAGCCTCACAAACCCACTAACCCCCCTCCCCAGTCCTTCACGGAAACCTTCCCCAGCTTCCAGCTCTTCACCGCCTTCTCGCGCGCGGGTCTGCAAAAAGTCTACGTCCAGCACCGCCTCCAAGAGCAGGCCGCGCTCGTGAACCAGCTGCTTGAGCAAAAAGCGAATTTCTACGTGTGCGGCGACGCGAGTAATATGGCGCGAGAGGTGAGCGTGGTGCTGGGCAAGATCATTGCCGAGCAGAGGGGGTTGAGCGCTGAGAAGGGGGAGGAGGTCGTCAAGGGTATGAGGAGTAATGGGCAGTATCAAGAAGATGTTTGGTCGTAGATTGTATAACAGTGGGAGTGAGGAGGAGGTGTTTTCTTTTATCATGGAGATTGTAGATGGGATGGGACAAGCGATGAGCTGCTTTGTGGTTACGTTATGGTGGCTGAGGGCGTGGGATATATAGACTTGCTTGTTTTTCAGCTTGTCAACAGCTTTTCAACAGCTTGGTTTGGCATGGAGTACATAATTTCCTTCCTACCGAGGTAGGTACAGCACGCTCTATAAACGGGTTCTTTCGGTAGATGAATTGGAGTCTCTGTGATTTCTACATAGTGGATTTTTGAAGGATATCAGTGATTGTGGGAGATCGAGAACACACGAGGTTTGTTTTCCTAAGGTTCCATACATGGCTGGTGATAGAATTGCGGTAATCTATTTCCTTTTGAGAAAAACGTGGAATGTCGGTATCATTTGCTGTGGCATGTACACCGTTCTCGAAAAGGGAATATTGATCGCGCGATATTGTGCTGTCAATCATTGAACATCTATTAGCTGGGCTTTTCTTTCGGCCTGCATGATTCCTGATTAGCCAAAATGGATTATCAGATCATATCTTAGCCCATACTGGAAAGAAGTTCATGAGCGTCTCCCCTCTTGTTACGCTCAATAGTAAAAATTTGTGTGATAGGTCGAGTTTGTAGAATGTGATCTCTGTTTCACATTTCTGAAGCTGTGCGTACAACCGACTAGTGAGGTCCAGTGAATTGGAGTATTGTTAAGTAGGAATGTTAATATAGCACCAGTGGAGAGGACTATCGATATTCGCCAGCGTTGATCGAGATTTTAGAAGATAAATTGAAGAGATAGGTGGTATATACTCCGATATTCTCTTCGTACTGCTTTTAGTATTGAGCAGGTGTGGTCCAGCTATGGACTGAGAGCGCGAGATGTGTGACTATTGAAGAGCACAAAAGTCTCATTTTTGGCTGTGTATGGGCTTAAACCTTAGTCTGTCCGAAAGCTAGATAGCCCAGAAATGATATCCTGTTGTTTCTCTTCAAGCTGTGTGCATGGTTACTCGAGGGATGCGGTGAAAGGTATCATGAACTTCTGATTGCGGTATAGAGTTGGGATTCTCTTACTGGGGTTTACCCCCACCGTTCGACAGTGTAGAAACCAACCAGGTCTAGCTAGCGGTAACCCAAGTAGACAATTTGGTCACCGAGGAGCTGCTAGGACTAGACACGCGCGAGCCAATAAAATAGAAACAAAGGACACACTTGTGAAAACTCCTACCAGCAACGTACTATGGTATACGTATTGCATTGCCATCGAGGAATAGAGTCCTTGTGAGGTATTAGTGCTATTATTGGCTCTTCTATTTCATGCGGGATCTGATCAAAGACTGGTCCGACGTTATGCATCGGGCATCAGCCGCAGTGAGGGACAAATGTTGGGGTTTGTGTAACAATGGGAGGAAGTCTTGTATGGGTCAATTGAGTAGCTTCGATACCTTGCAGGCTGATGGTCTTTGAAGCGATAAAAGTCCTAGATACGCATGTCGTCTTCAGCAAGATCAAGTCAGATACAAACACTGCTCCCTGCAGGGAAATCAGGGATAGACATGATTATATGCATAAGCGGAGTTGGGACGATATGTTACTTGTTTTGTGGCGGTGAGACATGTTGTGACATACAGCAGCGGGCATTGTTCCGAAATTGGGGTGTACCGGTACATCGAGGGCTTCTTGAGCCTCGTGAGCGGCAGGACCGTTAAATTAGGTGATACGTCAGGGGCCAAAGGCCTGCTCGCTGCATGCTTCTTGGCGAGCCTGCATGCTCATCAGACGTGTGATAAACCAGGTCTGTCGCAGACGTCAAAAGCTAGTGTTCCCACCAGGTCTCCGGCTGTGTTCTTGCGCGTCCGGATGCCGCTTTGCATTCTGGCTTCTCGAATCTAAATGATGTTGAACATTTCCAAGGGATTGGCGGGAGGGATCTTTGCCGGCTTGGTCCCCGCGCGTTTATCGATAGCGCAACCCTCAAGGATCGACATCAAACCCTCTGCTCGAAAACGACGATAATGCCAACAATTAGTGGTGGTGGTGATGAGTACCTCACTAGACAGTCCGATAAGGCCCTCAATGGCAAAATGTCAGTAGCCTACATTGGAGGACCGATCAATGCCATGCGGTAATCCTAAGTCCCTACTACATATCTCCTCGAAAACCCCATACGAAAGAGGAGCAAGTCCGACAGCAAGGGAGACGCTCATGCATAAGCGGCAGCGCCACGCACAAGCTAAGATGAACTTCGCAGACGTCCATGACTTTGTTGTGGCATGCGTAAGGTCGAAGGCCTTGCATTGCGGTACAGATTTGCTATTGTGATATGATGTTAGCGGCAAGTGCAATGCCTTGAAGACTGACCTTCGGTCTTCTGACGACATACTTGGACACTATGTCTGGGATATTATGATTTCCCAACGGTAGGTCAGAGGACGACGCTGCCTCCAGGTACCATAGAAGGCATTGCTAGCCCGGTGCTTCAATTCGGATATGGCGTCTCAAAGTGATGGTATCTGTTTTTCAGATTGGACGTGTCACAAAATAATACGTAAGCCTTGAACATCTCCTACAATGGTCTTTCGCCAGAAGAAGCTCGGCAATTTGCGCTTGTAACCCTGGTCGTCGCTGTTTGAAGAGACTCCCACACACTCTGAAAGCTGTTATAACTAGTCAGATCTAGTCTGCGTCGAGCGGCCCTGAGTGACTGAGATAACGATGACGCTGCAGTATGCACACTCTAGGTAGATACTTGAGGGGTCATTCGTCGGCTCCCTTTTAGAGAATGCTCGGATATATCTCGCACGCTGCTCCTCTGAACATCTTCTCACCCAAGACTCTTGATACTATCTTACTCTGTACAAAGCCAGAATATTGTCGCATCAAATGCTCCTTCTGATTTCGGTAACTGCTCGAGGGTGACGTGGATATGAGAGCTGCCTTCCTCGAACCTTCCCAATTCATGATATTACTCTAAGATTACGAGCTAGCGTCTATTTACTCCCCAACATCTACCCAGCTTCTCTTTTCCTTCTCAACATCCACCAGATTCCTCTCACTTCTCCCTTCAGCTATTTGCACATTCGACAATTATTGGCAGATTCCTTGCTCACATAGGCACTGTTATTCACTGTACTCCTTGCTCGTATCATATCGAGCTTGCTCAGTTTCCTGTCAACACCAGAGACTTCTTGTAGGCCCAAGACCCTGAGCTCAACACAACAAATATTCTCCGAGCCTGACATTTACATTACAGCGGCAGTCATCACACTTTGGACCATCAATACTTGCTGCACTGTTCCTGAGACATTACTAGGACTTCGTAGTACGTTCTACAGCCATCCTTCCACAAGCGCAGAGTCTGCTGACCTAGCTATGACCAGGTGTCGGATCTAAGCGACTTAGGCAAATACCACCCTTGCGGGCAGAGTACATTACGCGTGAGTGTACAACTTCTCGTACCTGTCGCACCGGCTTCCATCTCATGTCAAATATGGTCTTGGTGCATGGAGGCTGTTTCTGTCTGCTCCAAAGCTTTTGGGTTGCTCCTCTTGTTGTGAATTGTT
>JAABUK010007668.1_pt1 | contig 15474 bp, 24 predicted proteins | sample 5559141 | NCBI WGS metagenome assembly JAABUK01 (sample SAMN10711869, study PRJNA513367) | rock metagenome | isolation source: Antarctica rocks | place: Antarctica: Victoria Land, Pudding Butte nord | collected 2016-01-03
GCAGTGCATTTCTGTTGGCTCACTGCACACCTTTGTGAAGAGCAACAGGTGTGATTGGAGTGACACAAGCCTGCTGTGAGCCTGTGTTGCAGAGCACTACTGAACAGAGGGGAGTACATTTTGCCTTGACCATAGCTGCAGTGCATTGGTGTTGAGTCATTGCCAACTTGTACGAAGAGCAAATCTCCAAAGGTGTGGTTGCAGTGACACAAGCCTGGTGTGAGCCTGACCTTTGTTGAAGAGCAAATCTCCATAGGTGTAATTGGAGTGACACAAGCCTGCTGTGAGCCTGTTCTACAGAACAGCACTGAACAGAGGGGAATGCATTTTGCCTTGATCAATGCTGTGGTGCATTTCTGATGGCTCACTGCCAACAAAAGTGTCAATGTGTCTGCAAACACATGTGAATATTCACTTCGAAATCGATATATGAATGACTTCAGACGTCTATGTCGACCATGGTAGTATCTATGTTATTGAGATGAACACAAGTCATGGATGCTGGCAGATGCTTTAGACATAGTGCTGGTGTCATCACGCATGATGTTAGTAGCATAAGTGGAGGCTTGCAGGTGCATGGTGTCTCTTTGTTTAACAGCAGCGTTGCTGAGCTGGTGGCCTGTGAGCTGCATCTCTTTGCAAATTGACGCATGTGAACACTGAGCCAGCTTGTCTTTGGGAAAATCTGTCATCATTAAACGACTGCTTCCAACAAAGTAGTGCTGCATCAAACATGTCGAAAGCCCAGGCAAGCCAGAAGAGCAAAATTGGCTATCCCTTGCAGTTGCAAACGAACTGATGAATCTGGATTTGCACTGGAGACCACTTTGTCATCATCTCAACCCAGCTAGTTCTGCCAAACCTCTGGTCTGCCCTTTCTTCCGTCTGATCTTGCCTTTGCCAACCTTTGTAGGACCACTGCCAGCTAGTGTGGCTGCTAGCATTTCTTCTTGCGTCATGCTGGGCATGCCTGGCATGCCTGCAACATTTGCCACAAAAACTTCTTAAACATACTTAACAGCCCCAGGTGCTGATGACATTTCAACCAGGTGTTCAATACCTTTGATGCACACATTGGCAGTATTGCGGAAAACACAGGTGCAGAAACTCTCATCATCATGTCCATGCAGCATGTTCTGCATTGCTATCTCTTCTGCATGCTGCTCTAGCAAGTAAGACAGCAAGCTGGTGAAATCAAGTTGACACTTCATCAACCATTCACAGGTTGTGTCCACAATGATGCATGCCATGTGCTTGATGCATGTAATGCTCATTGGAGCCTCTGGTCTTCACATCTGAATCAATTGCCATGGGCAACTGTGAAGTATGAAACATCCCATGTGTCTGCCGGGTGGCTTATCACCTGTCCTGCTACATAAACAAACAGCATCACATTGTGACTCACCCTGAGCGCCTGTCATCTTCATCAACTTGGACATGTCTCGCATTCTGGAGCGCATCTGAGTGAACATGGCAATCATGTTCGACACATCAAGCTCCTTTCGTCCTGAGCCTCGTGCAATGCGTCGCCGCCTGCTAGGTGTTGAGGCCAGCACCTCTGGAGTCTCACGCTCATGAGGGGTCATGCTGTTGATCATAGACTCCCACAATTGCTGTTGCTTCTCTGCTTGAGCCATCTGTTGATCTGAGATCTTGTTCATACCTGCATCATCTGACTGGTCAGCTGGGAAGTGCTGGATAGTTAACATCTGCATCATGCACTTTGCATCATACACTGCTATGATGCATGTTGATTGAACGGTGTCATGCAGAGTGATTGAATATTGTAATGCAATGTGCATTCCAGTTGTGAAGCTAGAGATAACACTGTGCATTCCAAATGGAACTGGAGTCAGTACTTGAGCTGAATTGCTGCTGACAAGGCTGCTGACAAGGCTGCTGACAAGGATGCTGACAAGGATGCTGACAAGGATGCTGACAAGGATGCTGACAATGATGCTGACAAGGATGCTGACAATGATGCTGACAATGATGCTGACAAGGATGGAGGAGCAAAGCACCCAGCAAGGGCTAATGCCGCAGAACAAGAAGCTTGAACACTGTAACTGGTTTGCTGGGTAGTTGGTTCAGATCCTGCTAATCAAACAGATCATCCTGTGGTGCCCAGATTGCAGCACTCACATTTGAGCACATACTACATTAGGCCACACAGCTGGCAAGACAGCAGTGATGGAATGGATGACAAAGCATGCTTGCATAGTCAGCAATGCAGCGACCAAGCCATGTGTGCAGACCCGGCAGCATCCTGTGAGCATCTGACGCTGGGATCTCATCTCCAAAACTAGAATCCCAGCACCAGGCAAGCAGGCAAACCTGACTGAATGCTAAGCAATCCATATGCAGGATCAAACCTGATAGCACTCTGGTGTTCTGGAGCTCATATCTTGCCTGTGAACATGCAGACCATGACCACAGCACAAACATCAGCCCATGAATGCAAAACAGGCAGCATGACAACAGAAACAGAGAGACATGAGACGCCAAGATGTTTGACACAGGAACAGCATGATGTCTAAGTCCATGTGTGCAGACCTGGCAGCATTTTGGTGAGATTGCCCATCCCCCCCATGCTGGACATCATCTGGGTCTGCTTCAGGAAGTCGTTGAAGTCGAACTTCTGCTGCATGATGCGCTTCGTCATCTCGTCGGCTTCATCGGCCTTGATGGACTCTTCGGCCTTCTCGACCAGTGTCAGCACATCTCCCATGCCTGCAAAGCACAAGAAATCTCTTTCGAACAGAATCCATGTAAAGCACAAGAAATTACTTATGAACAGTATCCATGCATGGCTTTGCTGCATGATTGCTTCTGCTGTCTGACAGCTGGCGGGACAATTGAAATGTTGGCAGGTCACAAGCAGAGCTTATTGCGCTCATTGAAGACAGTTGTAAAGATCTTTTTTGTGTGTCGGACCAAAATACTTCAATGAGCCGCCATGGTTTCCATACTATGTGTGAATGCACTGTAGCCTTTGAGCAGACTTTAAACATTATCTGGAGACAGAAGAACTGCAAACATGTAATGCAGCAAACCCTGGATATGTTGGCAGGCACTATTTGCTGGTGTGCTGTTACAGTTGCTCATCATGCAAGGGCACTCATCCAAATGCTGACCTAGTATTCGGCTGGTGAGCCTGTCAGGGTAGAAAGGCTCAAGTGCCTCTAGCTTCTCTCCAGCACCCACAAACTTGATGGGTTTGCCAGAAACTGCCTTCACACTCAGCGCTGCTCCGCCTCGGCTGTCTCCATCCATCTTTGTCAGTATGGCCCCTGTCAAATGATACTGTCACGTGAAAATGCAGCTGTTTACAGTCATATTGCTATGCATAGCTCATTGACACTCACTAGCACCACAAGCATGAGAGACACCAAGTGTCAAGCTTGTGATCAAGTACTCTTTCTTTAGTAAATGAGCACACAACAGGGCTCAGGCGTTAGCACAGATGTGAGCTGTAGCACAGCAGCTGTACCATCCAGTGGTAGCAGCAACTGTATGCAGTCGCTCCTACCCATGTCAGATAAGACTGCACTTTACACTTGTAAGTCCAGCAGTTTCATGGACAGTCCAATGTCTGCCTGTTAGCACAGACATGGAAAGAGCAGCCAAAGGCAACACAAGTGGTTTCTCTTCATTAAACCTATGAATTATCTTTGAGAAAGACAAACATTTGATACATGATTGATGCTTTGTCTAACACCCTCAGTTGCTGCCTCAGGAGGCTACTATTATGAAAGGCTTAGAATCTTTCTTTCTGTTCACTTTGGTCTGTTAGGCTGACAAACGCGCGCATCACCTGTCAGCTCAGCAGCTTCATTGAAGGCCTTAGTAAGGCTAGCAGCTTCCTGACCAGTCATGGCATCCACCACCAGCAACGTATCTGAAGGCTTGATGGCGCGCTGTGTGGCTTTCAGCTCGCCCATCATGCGCTCATCTATCTGCAGCCGTCCTGCTGTGTCCACAATGACCGCATCGTACCTCTCACTTGTGGCCTGCAAACAGTTTCAAAAGTACCCTTCAGAGATGCGCCTGAAGGGTGCCATTCAAGACACTGCAAGGAAGATATGTTGTACTGCCCACTGTGTGGTAGCCTCTGCAGTCTTTCACAGGCATGCATGAGATATGCTGGAACCTTGAAGAGCACAGCAATTTGTAAGGTGGACGACGAGATTGATCAAGACAGAAGTGCTTGGAGACAGTTGACGGAGGCAGATCACCAAGGCAGTTTACCTAAAGGGCCTGCGGCCCACAAACTCATGTGCAATGATGATGGTACTGAGAACAGTGATGATAGCAATGACACTGTAAGCCGTCTGACTGCACACCTGATGTAAGGGAGCAACACTGGACAACCTCCTCAAGGCAATGATTACCAGGAAGTCCTGGTCAGCTTGCGCTGCCCATCAGACGAGTTCAAATCATGCAATGTGCTGCTGAGTATATGAAGAGGCAGTGGACCAAGTATAGTCCATAATCAATGCTCAGGTCTGATTGTGACATCTAGGCCGCTGCTTACATGTTTGAGGCCAGCTGCAGCAATGCCCAGGTCTGCATTGTGGTACCTAAACCATGCTTACATGCTTGAGGCCAGCTGCAGCAATGTCCTGAGGCTTGGCATCCGTGCCCTGCTGGAAGACCGGCACACTGATGCGCTCCCCCAGTTTGACCAGCTGCTCAATAGCTGCCGGTCTGTACACATCTGTGGCCACCATCAGCACCCGCTTCTTCTGCTTCTTCAGGAACAGTGCCAGCTTGCCACATGCTGTTGTCTTGCCCACACCTTGCAGCCCCGCCATCAAGATGATCTGCAGCAAAGCCAGGGCTGACTCAACTGACTGCATGAAATGGTGTCTGTCTGTATGTTCCATTGCTCTCAGGTATGGTGGAATTCCTTTGGCCGCCAGTAAAGGCAAGTTTGCCACAGAGTGTCCTACAGGCTAAATTATGTGACTGACATGATCAGCTGGCAGTGAGCACTATGTATGGGAGCTGAAGCGTGATGCTTCATGCAAGATGGAAACAGGAGACACTGCCGATAGACTGTGGTATGCAGACAGCATGTGTGGCTGTTGAGCATGTGTGGCTCAATATCTGTAGAGCCAGACTACAATAATCCACAATGTTTGGATGGACGGTTTGGACGGATGGTTTGAACGGATGATTTGAACAGATCTTTTGGCGAGCTGCCTTGTTAGAGTGGCTGCTCAGCGTCTGGCATCTCACGCGGCAATACACTTGAAGCAGCACATCTTTTTGCCCAAGTCCACGCATGGCACTTGGCACTGCATGTGCAAAAAGCAGACCAATACAGCAAGCACTGCGCAAGCTCTGAGTCTGACAAGCTGACCTGTGGGCCCTTTGCAGGTTTGACTAATCCTTGCTGCTCTCCTCCCATCAGCTCAATCAGCTGATCATTGACAACCTTGACAAGCTGCTGATCTGGCTTGATGCCCTTCACCACTTTGACACCCAAGGCAGTCTCCTCAACTTGCTTCACAAACTTGCGCACAACAGGTAGGGACACCTGCAAGGGCACACCGCGGATAAGCAAGGTCCCGACAGGCAGAGGGGCTCTGTCAGACTGCATGCCAAGCGATCCATTTTCTTGTTGCTTACATCTGCTTCCAAAAGCGCTCGACGGATTTCTCGCATAGGCTCTTTGATGTTGTCTTTGGTAAGCTTGCCATCTTTGCGGACCATGTCCCATGCCTTGTCTAGGCTTTTGCTCAGGTCATCGAACATGGCAGCTTGGACGACATTTGATCGCCTGCAGCGCTGGCCCTACACAGGAGATATAGTGATCTTAGTTTGAAGGAAGCCTTGACAACATCTGTCCAGGTGTCATGAAACTAGTACTGACCTGTCTGCATGGCGCTGGTATCCACGTTCGGAGATTCAACAAGCTTCCCTGCACAAAGTGACAGCGCGCAGACGGACTGCGTGTCGCATGTAGACAGGCAGAACTGCAGGTTACGCTTCTGTGCGGGACTCCATGGCTGCAGATACGGCCAGCCTCATGGAGCGCTACAAAGTGCATTGCGACAACTGATCGCGACCTGCTGTGAAGGTCGAGCCGCTCAACCTAGCCAAAAGGTTTGGTGTAACGCCGCACACTCCGATAAGGGATCGGCCACCGCTGAAGAGATGGCGGTCCATAATTGCACCTTCCTTCGGTTCCCAGAGCGATATCTACCAGACCTCTCTCTCAGGCAACAGCGTTCACTACGATGATAGGCTTACGAAAGTATATCGGATTAAGCAGTGCTACTGCTTCGGCAGTAATTTACCATGCATTCTACACCAGAGAGCAGTGAGTCTGATCTTCGTTGCTTGCTGACGTGCTAGCTTGCCGCAGGGTTCGTTCATGTATGCGCACGCTTTATGTTTTTGCAGGTTTTTCCCAGCAGTTTATTATTTGTCAACGAGCAAGATCGCCATTGCGGTCCTAGGCAACCTTGCATTTGCGATGGCACTGACTCTTTACAACCTTACAACCAAGGTTGGTATTTGTGGATAGGGATGTCATGCTTGCTCAGTCTGGTGTCTCACCGCGGAAGGTTCTGCAGGTGTTTCTTGGCACGTTGAGGGAGTCCGAGGTTGAAAGGATAAATGACAGGATCAGTCAGGCTGTCATGGAGACCTGCCTGGCCATGACAATATTCAGAGATGAATTCAATGTTGAATTTGTCGCTATGTTTGTCATTCTCACGTTCGTCAAAGTTTTCCATTGGCTTGTTCAAGACCGTGTAGACTACATAGAAACAACTCCCACTGTTTCAAGGCTGCACCACCTGAGAATTGTGTCCTTTATGAACCTGCTACTGGTGAGACAATGCTACTGGCACCTGAACAGCTGTGCTTGGTGCTTGCTGAAGCTGCTGCGCAGATCAACTTCATCACACTGACATGTTTGTTGTCTCCAGGGCATTGACTGCCTTTTTCTCCAGTTCACCATCTCCAAGACACTGGAGCGCAGTGCTTCTGTCCACCTGCTGTTTGCCTTTGAATACGTTATTCAATGCTCGATCATTGTGAGCACCTTCATCAAGTATCTGCTCTCAGTTTTTGACAGTTATATGGATGGAAGATGGGAGAACAAGGTATGCTCTTCCCTCTAGCGCTCACCAACTAGCATGCAGCTGTACACATGTGCACTGCAAACTGAGACTGCATACTGCAGTATACGCCATTGTGCTGTGCTCTGGCTGACATGTGTATGCTCTGACCTGCAGGGAGTTTACGTGTTTTACCTGCAGCTGCTGACAGACATGCTGCACCTGTGTGTCTACCTGGTCTTCTTTGTTATTGTGTTCACCAACTATGGTCTGCCTCTCCACCTGGTAAGAGTTCTTACAGATACCAATTCTTTGGTCTATCTAATTGCTGGTGAGTGTGGTCTTGATGTGAGAGGTGTGAGCACAAAAGCTGTTCAATGGTGCAGGTGCGGGATCTGTACTGGACCTTCCGCAACTTTAGAAACAGAGTTGTTGATTTCCTGAGATACAGGTAGGCAACGTCTGTGTCTGCTGACTTTGAGGCCTCTTAAGCTGATTGTGCCATCCTGCCATACAACAAGGACGCTGACATTGTATGGTTCTGCCTCTCTTTCTATTGCACATTGTGACTTGTGCATCAGATGCAATTCAGCTTTTGTGGCACAGTGAAGTGCACCTCTCTGGTGCAGGCGTGTGACAGTCAACATGGACGAGAGATTTCCAGATGCAACTGCTGAGGATCTGGAGAGAAGTGACAACATCTGCATTATATGCCGTGAAGAGATGACTGCTTCCTCTAGAAACAAGAAGTTGTCCTGCAGCCATGTCTTCCATCTGCACTGCCTCAGGTGCTGCTCCCCAATGCTGTCATGCAGTTTAACTTCTCAGGGCCTCTGTCATGCCAGCATGATATCTTTCTACATGACCTCAGGTCTGGGCCTCATTGCCTATGCCCAAGCCTTGCTGTGTGCATCGTGGTCTAAAGCCTCTGCCTGTGAGATACTGCTTGACCTTGCCTTGTTCTGCAGCATACTGTGTACTCAGTCACGTTTGAGTGTGTCGTCCAACGTAGCATGTAGCCAAAGCGAGCTTGGTGATAAGCAGCATCCGTTTCTGGTCAGCAGAGAGTCAAGACCAGATAGAAGCTTTGCAACGATAGCCCGTTGGCTTTGCAGTCATCATTACCAAAAGTTCAGTCACCAGCTGTTTTGACAGATCCTGATGATCTCATGATGTTCTGTGGCATGTTTACAGGTCATGGCTGGAGCGACAGCAGAGTTGCCCTACATGCCGGACGTCAGTCCTGGCACCAAGGGCCCCTCAGCCCCCTCGTCAGCAGCAAGGCCCCCCCCCTGCTCAGGTAACATCAGCTCAAATACTCAATCAAGTACTTGTTGTCTTGCACTGTTAATAAAATGCCCAAGTGGCTATTCATGAGGCAGCTGCTGATGCGACACTGCGTGTTGCACTGCGCCATAAAAGCCCTCGGACACGAGTCTGTACTTATGACTTCATGTTGACCAGCATGTGTCTATTGTTGTCACCAACGGTGTCTTTCTATGCAGGATGGTGGAGCTGCAGCACACCTACCTGGCCAGCTCCCTCAACATCAGCAGCATCCTCATGCACATGGACACCAAGTCCCCACAGGAGCAGCAGCAGCCACCGGGCCCACAGCTGGGGCCAATACCGGCAGCACTGGTCAGCAACAGGCTGGTGGAGGTGGCAGCAGTGGCCAGCAGCCCTCAGGCAGTGGTGCTGGTGGCAGTGGAGCTGGCAGTGGTGCAGGCAGCAGTGGCCAAGGTGCAGGCGATGGGAATGGCCCTGGCAGAGGCGACACTGGGGTCACCCCTGCAGCTTGGACGCAGCCACAAGAGGCAAATGCAGAGGAGCAGGCAGGGGGCAGTCAGCAGGGGCAGCAGGCAGACCAGGCTCAACCAGCAGGCAGCTGGGCAGCAGCCAACTATGGGTATGTGTGGAACATGCCTCAGTGGGTGCCAGCAACGTCCATGGCACTGTTTGCTCCAGCTATGGGGTACCAGCACATGCAGTATGCTGGCCAGACCAACCCAGCCAGCGTTGCTCCTGAGCTGCAGGTATGTGAATCTCCTTTTGACTTCAAGCAGATGTAGTCATCATGTCTGAGGGATCAAAGTGCTGCGTGCCTGCAGAGTTACTGTCCTAAGGTCTGCACGTGTCCAATGTTGCCTCCATTTCCTTGCTTACCTTGTTAAGCAGCTGCTGTGGTGTATGCTTGAGTATTTACTTTGTCTGCAGGGTCATGTGAACATGTTGCCCATGCTGCCACTGCTACCCTTCCCCCCCACCATGCCAAATGTTGGCATTCCAGCCATTCCTGTGAATGCAACTCCAGAACAGCAAACACAGCATCATGCAGCTGCTGCTGCAGCTGCGGCCGCTGCGGCTGCAGCAGCTTCTATGATGTCTCCTTATGGCTCCATGATGATGCCTCCAACCATGGTCCCTTCTGGTCAGTCCTACCTTTCATTGTTCTGCTGGATTGCAACAGTGGTACCATATCCTCTCTGCTATGGGCATAGCATCCTTAATGTCTGACATGTGCTGCTGCCTAAGGTGCACAAGAGTGCAACTGTCACATCAGGCACAGGGCTTCTGTCTATACGTGTCTTTGTGTGCTGTTGACTGCTGTATGGCAATGACGCATTCAGTTGCTGCTCGCAGGATCATCAATGCCCCCGGTCTTACCTCTTGGTGGTGAGGTTGAGTCAACAGCTGCAGCAGCAGCTGCGAGTGCTGCCAATGCTGCTGCCCATGCTGCTGCTGCAGCTGTCATGAACCAACCTGTGGCAGCTGTGCAGGCATCCACTGAAACAATGGAACAGGTCAGCTTTGCTGAGTATGCATGTCTGGGTGGTGCATGCCCAAGCTACACATTTGCCCTGTGAGTTGCCCGAATGTATATACATGTTGAAATTCTCTCAATACTGTGTCTCAATTCTGTGTCAATCCCAGTGACAGCTAATGCATTGGCCAGCTGAGAGATGGGCATACATGACCATGTGCATCTGTACCAGCTTGTTCTTCATGCATGTCTCACCATCAGGCTGTCAATGCAGGTCCTGCGACAACAGCTGGACATGCTGCAGCACCAGGTCTCGCAGCTGTCAATGCATCGCCAACATTGGCATCAGCAGCAGCAAGAGCAAGCAGCAATTGCTGCGTCAGCCCAGGATGCTCCAGAGCCTGGTCCCTCATCAAGCAACACCGATCAGGGTCAGGCAGCACCCAGTCAACCAGCAACAGGGCCTCAGCAGTCTTCAGATGGCAATGCTGCACCTGCAAATGGCCAGTAATCATGAGCATGTGCGTGAGGTCTGTGCAAAGAGCAAGGCGCAAGGCTGCACTATCACTTGACTGGTATCAGCATGGCGAAAAATGTTATAGTGCACATTCGATTCAGGCTGTAAAGTACATTTGGTTCCATATCAAATGCTGTACACTAGCTTTGACAACATGCAATCATGCCTATCAGCATTGACATAAGGAGTGTCACTCATGGTACAGGACACTGTGTGGCCCATGGACTTGGTACATATTTACTCGCAGTGAATGCAGATTGAGATGATGATCGGCATGTGTATCACGACTAGTCTAGTCTCCTTTTCATGTAACAGGTAAGCACGCAGACAGAGCAATTACTTGTCAAGGCGTATGTCCCCTGGATAGACAACACCCAAACCTCAGCTGCTCATTTTAGGTGCCAATATACAAAGCGTTCTTGCTGGTAACCTTTGGACCCAGCTAAAACCCTAATCGAGTGTGCGAATGCATGACTGATTGCGGCACGGGGCAGGGCGATTTCAAGGCGCGGGCCAGATGGCATTTCATCGCCGAGGCAAGATTCAACTGGTCGACGCCTGCGGCAGGTAGTCTTGCAGCTGTACCTCCGTTGTTTTTTTACTCCAGAGCTTACAGCTTCACCTGAGGGATTGCTGAGCTGTGTGAACGATCTCCACTTGCATACATAGACGGAGCGAACGTTAGGGCAAGCGTGACGGAGCGCAAGTGATTGGGGCGGTGCGCGTGTTGGAAGCACCGTTACCGGAGCCATGGGCAACAGCGCGTCACTGGAATACTGGAATTGGCCTTGGGCTCCAGCAGACGAGGTGCGATGTCAGCGCGTCCTGGCGACTGACGGAGGATGCATCGCATTTAAGACTCAACAAGCTGACACTCGCCATGCCTGAACGATATGTTGTTGTCGGCTGATGTATGTCTGCTGTAAAGTGTGCACTGGCGAGACAGCTGCACAGGCGCTTCGCTTAGTTCAAATCGGTTTCAACCACAGTCAGACTTGCTGCGTGCATACACGCAGCAGAAGCAGCATGATGTTCAGGCAATTCAAGCTGTGCAGGATGTACATGTGTGTTCCAAGCCTGAAAAAACGCTTTCTTGTGCAGGTGCTGATAGAAGCTGTAGAGAATGTTGGCAGGTGCTACCGCTCAGACCATACCAAAAAAGCAATCAACTATGTGAAGATCCTGTTGGACAAGCAGGCAGAGCCCAACGCGCGTGATGAGTGGGGCAGTGCATATGCAATACATTATGCAATTTGGTGCGGCCAACTGGAAGTCGTCAAAATTTTGCTTGAAACCGAGAACTGCAATATTGAAGCTGACACAGGTACATCACTGAACGTGGCTTAGTGCACCGAACCAGCTGTGAAGTGCAGTGCGACTGCCAGGTGTCATCGTGCAGTCTCAACATCAGACAACCATTTTGCGTGCATCAGCAAACACCAGCAATAAGCAAATACTCAGCTACCTGAGTTGCTGCTTGCCTCTATGCTGCTGTAGTAGCCTGTCAAACTGGCTTGGAGCCATATGCTGCCATCAACGCTTGAAGTCTGCAGGCTGACAATCTTGTTGTTGTGCACCATGAACAGCCTGAAGCCTGATGTTTGCAGCGCAAAGAAAGGACAACACCATTTGACTAGTACCCCTTGGCAAGCTTGAGCAATGTTGTCTTGATGTTGCTTGTAACTGGTGCAGGCCAATACTTCAGGGGATACGACCAGTACATACGGCCCATACACATGGCAGCATATGAAGCCCGGCCAGATCTCATGAGGTTGCTACTGACCAATGGGGCATCTGTGGATGCCCCTGACAGGAAGGGCAGAACGCCGGTTCAGTGTGTACTGGCTCCCACCTTCTTTGATGACAAATCCCTGGTTGGCAAACCCAGCAAAACGACAGCTAGGCAAAGGCTCACTCTGCAGGTACTCCACTTACTGTTGCAATCATCCGCGATCCCCTTTCCAGGACACTTGCATCATATGCTGGAGTGCACAAAGGATGAACCTTTGGCACAGAAGGAAACTGTCTTGGCAAAATTTGGTGAGGTGGTCACAATTTGCATTGTTGCCATGGTCAGCATGAGCAGTGTCAAAAAATGTCAAAGACTAACTTGACAACATGGCTGACAGCACCATTTCGACAGTATGCTCTCCATTTTGTGCAAGCTGAGTTCAGCATCATCCTGTGTTTCAACCCATGCAGCGCAGATTTGCTCACAAAGAGTGTGTATGCTTGCAGTTGCTAGTAGAAAAAGGCGCAGATGTGAACCGGCCATTCAGCCCAGACAATCTGCCTGCTATTCCCTTCAAGCACCTGGTCTCCCAGTGTCCCACAGCACTGCATCTGGCTTGCGACAGGGGCGACATAGACCTTGTCAAGGTACAACCAAAAACCTTATATCTTGCTGCATTGCTGTTGGCTCCCCAAAGAAGACAGGCGTTGGGGTCTGTGAACGGATGCAGACCATGCAAACAAGCCATGAGCTGTGCACTGGATCGTTCTCATGCAGTTACATTGCTGTGCTGTCTTGTGCCTCTGCTGTCTCAGACCATGCAGCCCTGCCTTACAGGATCATCAAGTTAGTTGTTGGCAGTCATGCAAGCATACACGCCATTCACTGTACTTTGCTTTGCGAAATCATTGAACAAGACTTGATTCTGTGGGAAAAGGAAAGTGCTGGAGCCCTAATTGCGCAGCATCAATGTAGCTCACCTACAAAGCAAGCAGCATGTGATAACATGACATTCAATTGCTCAGGTGTTGCTGGGAGGGTACAGAGTGGACATCAACGGCGAGAACTGCCCAAATGCTGCAAGCCCCTTGCAGATAGCAGTTGAGCAGAAGGACCTCGAGCTGGTCAAGATTCTGAAAAATGCTGGTGCCAATGCTGAACTGGCACGCCTCACAGTCGCAACCAAGCTACAGCATCTAAAGCGGAATTCTGGCTCATCTCCTGCTGCTTCTTCCTCTTCAAATCCAGAGGCATCTCCCTCCAATGGATATCTTCGCACTCCTGAACAAACCGCTCCAGCCAGGACATCTTATGCCAGTCCTGCTTCTTCTTCAGAGCCAACCAGCCCTGCCGATACCAAAGGCAAGCGCTCTGCGGCTACTTCACCGTTTCAGCTGGCTTTGCCAGTTTCTTCACCAGTACCAGAAATCACAGCAGCGCCCGAGGGAGATACAAAGGGAAAGCGTAGTTTGTGGCCCCCGCCCACCCCAGCAGTCAGAGCAGGGGTCCCACCCACAGGGGACAAGCGGAACCCTGGCAGACATGAGCGGCGAAGCAGCAATGGGAACCTATATCCTGGCAGATTGGAACAGAAAGACAGTGACACAGATCTAAGATTGGATGGGCGTGACAGCAATGGCAAGTTCCGACATGAGAGGCAGAATAGCAGTGATGATCTGAGACGTGCAAACAGCAACATGACCCGACTGACAAGCAGTAGGTCAACAGACTTGCTGTTAGCACAGGTATAGAGAGCCATGCGAGAGTTGCAATCCGGAGTGTCACTAATTCAAAGTAGCCAAGTCAGCCTTTAGGTGTGACCCCTCAAGGGTGTTTGTGTACTACAGTATGTGTTCGGTACAGTGATGATGTAGGATCAGAAGAAGTGTTGCCGTAGGACAGGCAGTGAGTGGCATTGCTGTATATTCATAACGAACATGCTGTCGGATACGCTTTCATTGAGATTGGAAACATTTCCTCTAGTTCAAAGGTTGTACCGTCTTTGGCTGGTCATGCTTGTTTCGTAATCTGTTGTGTTGTGTATAATTGCAATATCTGCAACCGTGCAGGTGTGTCATTGAGACCATCACAATACTACCAGATTGACTGTGTTACAGATGACGCACGACACAGCAGCACTTTGAACCAACTGTGCCTCACACTACTATCACATGTGCACTCTCAACACCTCCAGCTTGTGCTAAGCAAGCTCTTACTTGATCCTTTGCCACACTGCACTTGCATCACTGCTGCTAGTCTGTCACAACATCTGACGAGTCATGCACGGCAAAACAGAATTTGTAATGCCACTCTTAAGCGTTTCATCGTGAGTGCTAATGTACATGATTTGGGCGCAGTTGGGACATTTGCTGTTGCCTTTCACTCAAGACAGGCAGGCTGTTTCCATGTGTTGTCTGCCAGGTCTAACAAACAGGCAGTGCATGCTCAGCCTCAAAAGCACCTTTCATCTGCCTGATAGCAAATCTATCCTGATTTTGCATCATGATAGCCAGCTTCTCACTTGGGCTTGCAGTCTGACCCTGCCCCCCAGGGCTTGTGTAGCAGTGCACAGTGCAACGTACTGCAGTTGTGTCAGCGCCCATTGCATTCAAGGAGAAGTCATAACGCAGCTGATTGAAGCCTACAGAGAGCACATATGCTGAAAACCGACATGGTTGGGGCGTGCTGACATGCACGTCCTCAGTGACCACATTGAATAGAGCCTTGAGCTGCCTCACCATCGTTGCTAGCGATGCTGAAAGAAGAAGGGGCAGCACACTGCACAACCTCGCATTCCATCACGTCTCTCAAGAATAGGTGACGGCGGTGCTCACGCCATTTGCTGCCGACACCAAACGCATGTTGAGTCAGGCCTTCCAGACTTGCCGTGAACGGTGAAAGCGGATACAAGCTGCCTATTTGCTTCAGGTGCTCGAATGCCTCGGTGACTGAGGCCGCAAAAACTTCTTCCAAAACGTACTGGTTGCTACCTAGGTGACCCATGTCTTGCTCCCAACAGCAAATTGCGTAATTTGCTAGTCGCGATTCAAGCTCACGTTCATTCACAGCAATAGCAACAAGAGCAGGCCCTACAACGACACTGGCAGGGATCACACACACGACAGGATGTGGACATGTCGCCTTTCTTTGCCATGATGTCCTGCAGTTCTATAGTCTGTATAGCAAGTGAAGCACGGTGTGCCGATGTTTGCCAGCAGAGTGATCTACACGCACGCATAGAGCGTTTTTGCCTAGCTCGCATTCACGTGCGGCACGCGCAGCTCATGACGGTGCAGCGACGGCGTAGCAATTGTATCGACTGTCACTGAGCACGAGAGCTGGCACGAGAGGAGAAACGCATCCTGGCAAAACCAACCGCAGACGGGTG
>JAABUK010007669.1_pt1 | contig 15474 bp, 12 predicted proteins | sample 5559141 | NCBI WGS metagenome assembly JAABUK01 (sample SAMN10711869, study PRJNA513367) | rock metagenome | isolation source: Antarctica rocks | place: Antarctica: Victoria Land, Pudding Butte nord | collected 2016-01-03
AACTCAATCGCCGTCCCTGAGCGCTGCGATGAGATCAACTGTGCTGCTTCCGCTCCTACTCTTCTGCCTCTGTCACCCGCTCATCTCTGCCCAGCAGGTCGGGTACGTACCTCTTACCATCCTCGACTCCAATCGCATCCCTTGCTAACCATGCTTTAGATCCTTTTTCACGGCAATCTACCTCAATGGCGCTCCAATATCCTCCAACCAAGAATCCTGCGGTAATATGGGCCAACCAAGCTATTGCTGTGCATCCGGACAATCCTGTGCATGGGATGACGGGGGGAAGGTTGCCTGTTGCGCTTCCGGCAGCTCATGTCAAGGTAGCGCATACGGTCAAGGCGCTGGCGCTGGAGCGGGTCAATATTACCCTTCATCCACCTCATCCTGGTATCCGCAGCAGACGACGACCGTCTACCAAGCCCAAAGCCAGGGCTGCAATTATTGCCAATCGACGGCCAACTATAACGGTGGTGGTGTGGTGCCAATAGTTCCCGTGACTATTGCTACCGTCTTGACGCCTTCAACGACGACTTATTACCAAGTGCCCACCTCGACCTATTCGCGGTACACGCAAACTACAACAACTACTCCTGGGGCAGTGGTGGCGGTGGTGACGGCGTCAAACAATGCGGTTTGTCCTAATGGGTACACCACCCTCACCGAAGCCAACGTAGGGGCTCCTGTAAGGACAGTGGGATGCAATGTTATCTTCAATAGCGGAGCTTGGAGGGCGAAAGGAGACACTCGAGAAGCAATGAGAATGACCTGGACCTTTAGCGTCATGGCAATGGCGTTATGGGTTGCTTGAGAATACTTTTGGAGGCTACTTGCTGATTATGCAGGCAATGTGTACATGATGAATGACTTTTGTTATGATGCTTGTGTGGTAAGAAAAACTGTGGCTTTTCTGACTGTCATCCTTTCTAGCAGCTCAAAGCCAAGGTTGTATCCAACTCAGCGGCGTCAAGCCCAGACTGTCCCTCTCCCTCGGTAGCTTACCTACAGAATACAGAAAAAGGACGGAAAATAGACACAGCTACTTTCCCGTACGACCATCTGTTCACCTACAGACCTCATATTTGCTCTCCTTACGCCTTGGAATTGCCAAATACTATCCTTTCCCGAAGTCTACCAGTTAGAAATGGTCTTTTGCCCGGGCTTACGACCCGTACAGTACACACTTTTCAAGCAAGATGAATCGTATCGAGGTATTCTGCCTGGGTAGATGTACATCTCTCTCTCTCTCTCTCTACTTAGCGTCTCTTACACTTCATCCAGCCGCATGATATCAAAGCCCGAAACCTCCAAAGCCTAGCTCTGTCCCTCGCAGAATGTAAGATACCCGGACCTTCTTCCATAGGTCATGCAAATCAACACTACTTTTGGTCATACGATATCCATACCGCATCCAATGTCATTCCCCAACTCCCCCTCTGCAAGGTCCAAATTTCCGTCTGGAAAGCCGAAAAGCCAATTCGTATCGCAATCGTCTTTGCTTTCGCATCTTCCAGGATGTACGCACGTCTACGAGCCTTTGGTAGATCTGCCTACCAAGCTTTCGTATCTCCAAGGTGCAACTGGCGTCGAACGAGGGACTTGGGTATCGCTCTCGCGCATTCATTCGTTGCTGGTGGGAAGACCTTGTACCGTTACGTTATTACAGCAGGTGGTCGCTGTTCGCGAGGCCTCACTACTTCCGTAATGGCTGATAGCATAATATGTATCGATCTCCACCTATGTCTTAGTCTCTTGCGAATGAGCTTCTCAGATGTGCGTAAGAATGCCTAATCCGCCACCAGGTGGAATGTCCATATGTCTTAGTCTCCTGCGAATGAGCTTCTCAGATGTGCGTAGGAATGCCTAATCCGCCACCAGGTGGAATGTCCATATCTGAACCGATGTTTATACCTGTCTTGATTATGTTGATCCTTCAGACTTGAGAGTTGGCTTTCTTTGACGGGGCTCGCACCTTTTGCTATGAATGAGGAATAATTGCTGGAATGAACAGGCCGTAAGATAACATCGTGAAATCATGGTTGAAGATTGCCCATATTACTTTGAGGATGGGGACTTTTCGAACCGACGCTCTTGCTGCCACCTTCTCCGGTAGTCTTTATTCTCAAGACTAAAAACAGTGCGGCTGTGGGAGATATGCAGCATATACTCGGTATTGAAGCATCCGGGCAGAGATCATTACCATGTTCTTTAGGCTCATAGTACATTTCCAAATCTAATGACATAAACTGAATTGGAGTTCTTCCCCTTAAGAAAGGCAACAAGGAATCATCCGGTTCGGAGTCTTGGTAGTATACCTTTTCAAGAGTCCCAGCTTACAAGATCGATACCGAAAGTTCTCAGCTTAAAGTCCAATCGACGCAAACCAAAACCCACCGGTGGCCCAGATGTCCTCTCTTCTCCCGCTTTTGACCAAAAGACGGTTGCTTTCCGCGACTTAGGTTCTTCGTTGAGCACGGAACAATAAGAACAGCGGTTTCCCAGATGCCAGCTGGTGTCACACCTTCCCAGGCCTGGTAACTTGATGGATACCAATTAAACCACGTCAACACGCATGCCAAGGTCCCGTTCCAAGAGTTCACGGTATGGTTTGCACGGGTCAGGTATCGCGAAGCTCAGTGGCCTGTGATGATGGTATTCGATAGTATCTGAAGCGAACCTAGCTCATGGGTAAGTATTTCCTCCGCTGAGCATGGAGGGTTAGCCCGCTTTCGGGTTGCGGCACAACAAGGCTTTCTGGGTGGTCGCTGACCGTCCGTCAAAACTTTCTCAAAATTTCGAACGGTGGTTGAAACCAGAATGTCCATCCTCTTCTAGGTCTTTGCTAGAAAGTTGAGGGCATTCAACCACTCAGATCTCGCTTTACCCATTATATTTCCGGTGCAGGTCTCGCATAATGGTTGATGCCCCACCCTTGTAACCTCCTCCAAAGATCGCATAGTGATTAAGATGGTGGTAAACTTCGTAAAGTTTTACGCGATCCTCGTACTCATTTACCGGCTCTGTCTTTGGACACATCCGGTGGTAATCCCTCATGAAGGTCGGGCCGAAGCCACCAAACATTTGCATCTATATCATATCGAAGTCAGCCTTTGACTCTATTGGGTATGACGAGTGCACTGAGAGACTATTTGGAATGATAAAAACTCCCCAGACATATCCTCCAGGCTTATGATTTGGATGTGATACGGGAAGAAATTGAGTTTTGAACGGAAAATTGGACCTACGATACCCAGCTCATACTCGGAGTGGGCGTAACAGGCAGAAGGGTCGAAGACGACATCTTCGACGGCTCCTTGCCCACCTATCCTTCCTCTGCCTTTATTACCTGACCATAGATCACCATGGACAGTCACGGGTACAACACCCTTTCCACCGTTCAGATGTTCATCTCCAATCAATCTCGGCACCGTTTCAAATGCCGTCTTCTCAACCAACGACCTCAAAGAAGAGTCTTTTCCATTGGTACGCTCACTCTTCTTGAGAATGGCAAGAAGCCTGTTTTTGGCGTAGAAATCTGCCCAGCTCTCCGTGAAGTGGTTCGGCTGTTCGGTATTTCCGCAGCATGTCACCTCTGGAAACCCGAATACTGGCTTCGAGTATCCATCCGGGATCGGTGCAGGGGTCGTGTGGAGCTTGGCTAATTTAGTTGGTAGTGTGTCAGTAGACTTTTCATTTGGAGTTTCCATTGACCGGCCACTCATGTCCAAGAAGTCGGTAACCAGAAAAGCAACACCTGGGGAATCGTCCAGCCTCCCTTCAGCAAAGCTCTGAGGACAGAGATTGGGGACGATGGAGTGGATTGCATTCAAGGATGCGTGCTCCCCCTTGAACATGACATCTGCGCCTTCCCCTTTTCCACTTTTCATAAAGTAGTGTTTCTCGGTTCCATCTTTTGTGGTGGTGGTTATCTTGGCAGTGGTACTGAAGCCAGATCCCCCGTGGGAAGTCACTTCTGTTCTGGCCGATCCGAGCGACAAAGACCTAAGCACGGCGGGGTCAAGCTTCATGATGTTCTGAAGTGTTTAGTATGAGAGATGGTGAATATTGGGGCAGTCATAGCCTCAGTACTCATACTGTTCCGGGAGCGGCTTAGGGGCGGCCGGCCTCCGCTCGTACCTCGCTCCGGGGGCTAATTTTATGACGTCAGCCCCCCCCTCTAGAGTATAAGGTTAAAACAACGGAATTCATATAAATAGGTAAATCTTTAGTGGGATTTATATATATTAAATAGGTAATTCCTTAGTAAATATCTCTAACCACGTACTATTACCTACTATAACTACTTAAGAATATAGAATATAGGAATCTAGCCCTTATAAGTATACTAAATAAGATTATTAACTTAGTTTTTTAATTACTTACTCTATTAGTTATTAATATCCTAATTTTAGTATCTGTTATACTAGCTATTATTTTAATCCTCCTCCTTATAAAAATCCTATAGGCTAAAACTCCTAAAACTAGGCCAGATTAACTTAGAAATAGTAAAATAGTATATTATAAACTTCCTATAAAGTCCGTCTAGGTAGTTATTATAGATTTATTATATTAAGGTACTTTATAGATTTCGGTGTTTACAGCCAAAATCGAGGTCTTGGCAACGTTTAACCTCATACCCGTAACCCGCTACGCGGAACGCGCAGTACTGAGACTAGGGCAGTCAAACAAGAATAGATACGACGTCATTGCTTGGGCCGGTTCGGGTATCGCCGGCTAGTTCTACTCACGTCCGAACATGAGCTCAAGAAAGGCATGCATCTACACATACCCTACCACTGAAGCGTACTGGAGAGACTGGTCAATCAACCGACTTGGCAGCTTCCAGAGCTTAGAAGGCGCCATGTTTGGCTTCCTGCAAGCGGAAGAGATGTGGTGAAAGGGCTAAGGAGAACGGGTGCTAACATTCTCGAAGACGGATGGATACGCTACCGTATATACCGTCTCGGTTTTGCATAGAAGCAGACCTATCTCCAAAGATGACGCGGAGAGTACCTCATCTTGGCTTAACCGTTATGATATCCTGTCATGGTGAATCTGTGCCCGATGGCTCATGAAAGTGCTTCCAAATCATCGTTAAGGTCTCCTTGGAACGGATAAGCCGTAGCGTGTGTGGGCAGTCGATGAAACCTGGCGTTGAACTCGTCTGTATGCGGGACAGGATCGAGGCTGAACACGCAATTGAACATTCTAGGGGGCGCTGGCACCAGCCGTAGCATAGCTTTAGGAGCAGCCAGGGCAGCCAAAGTCAGACCTTCAGTCAGAGCACTGACCGTTGTGCTGGGGTTTTCCACCAGGACAATCCGCAGCTCTAGAGTATCAGAGTGAAGTTAGCAACAAGGCAGCAACCTCACCGTGGCGTTTCACGGTCCAAGGCACGTTTATTTACTCTGAATCCACGCTTCATTGCATTTGGCAATGACATAGTGGCACAATAGGGTGTCTAGACATGATGGTGCAATTTGCTTGACACCAGGCAATGTGAATTCAATTTACGAATTGAAGCGCGTCTTCCAGCCATTTGCATGTTTATGGTCTGTGATTCAAGACGGCGTCTCATTATACTATCATCATGTTATTGATGGCTGCGTTCAGAGGTTTCATACCCAACGATGTCCGCCAGCTGCAGCGTAAAGTAGCTCATATATACCATCACAGGAATGAGAGGCCTTGATTGATGGCTACTTCGAAAGCCTGGTCCCAAAGACGTCTGCCAAGTGCAGCGTGAAACGAGCTCACGAACGCGATTACGAAAGGCGACAAGGTTTGACCGATCGCTGCTTTTCGAGCATCAACATCCAAAACTCCTGCAGTTCGCTACAGGAAGCAGCCTATGTATGCAATTACGGAACAATAAGAAGCCCTTCTCCACGATGTTCAAGGAAGCCAACTCGAGTCATCAGAGGTAACGAAAGCAGGCCGAAAAATCAGAGAGAGCTCAATAAACAATGCACGATAATGCTTGGACTGACCGTTGCCCGGACTACACCTCTCTTAGGTCGCAGGTCTCTGATGAAGCTGAGGCACATCCATATTTGGATTATCAATGAGGGAAAAGATGTGTCGTAAAACCTTATGCCCTTAGAACTTCCGCGATCAGACCTGAAGCAGTCTTTGCACGCTCACGTACGTCTAGCACGGGATCGTTCCTCATCTGCTCGAGCTTCTCATACACCCCTAGTTTGACTAGTTCTCGTGCTCGCGCTTTGGAAGCCGATTTGTCGGAGTCATTCTCGGTCCACATCACGTTGAGGCAAATCCAAACACAACAACTGCGAATCTCACACTCTGTGTGATTAAAAAGTGGGACCATAAGCTTCAAAAGCTCTGTCTGCGCAACGAGCAATTGGCGCTGCCGAGGGTTACCGGCCGCGATGTGTACAATAATATAGCAGATCGAGATGACGATGTCGATCTGCGGTTGAATATGCCTCACTCCATTTTCCGAAGATCTTCGCTCACGATTGAAAGCATTAAACACCTTAGGCCTGAGCTTCGCAGCAAGCATCTCAAAAAATCTGTCCTGGCCAAGCTCTCGAAAAACAAAGTCAATCATGTCTGGAGCGCCGTTTCCACAAATCAGGTTTCGGAGCAGCTCTAACCCTTGCTTCTGTATCGCCAACTCGTTAGACATGCCTTGATGAAAGGGACTACGGTCTGCATTCCGGCTTTCCAGAAGCGGCTTTCGGCTGTCATTCCAATTTGAGGACATTGCATGCTGTTTCCCTTCGAGTTCTGCCCCACTCAACGTTCCAATACTGTCGACCATCCTCAGATTTTCATCGTAATCCTCTTCGACGTCGTGACTAGATTCGCTAGATACATTTTCGACTGCGTTGAGTAGGTCTACTTGTTCTCCAGCGGCGTTGGGCGTACTCATTGTGATCGGAGTGGCAGAGCCCTCCTCCCGGTCGCCTCTCGGTGTTGTATGTAGGTTCGGGACTTCGGCATCATTACTGACAGTCTGCTTTAACCAGCCAGGACCGAGTTCTTCGAGACAGGTCATTTTGATTTCGTTCGGTGCATGTAGCATAAGATGCTTGAGGGCCCATACCGAGTTTAACCGCAGATATGGGTTGATTGACTGCGCATGCTCGCAAAGGATCTTCAGTGCACCCGCTTCAATAATGGCCTGTTTCTCAATCAACACGCATTTCCGTGAAAATCGCTATGACCTAGAGACTGACCTCCTGCATTGGGCTGAATTGGAGGACAAGATTGCACACCACCGCAGTCGCGTGGATCTGCAAATCCATGTCTTGATGCTTTAATAGGACGAAAAGCGCAGCAGTGAGACCAGCATCCATCAAGCTCGTCCTCAACGTGCTGACAGACCGTGATAAAGCTCTAGCCGCTCCGCAAGCGGCCATTATAGTAGCTTTTAGGTTTCCCATAGGGGGCGGCAAATCTTGCGAACAAGCTTCATTACTATGAGCCACGGGTGATGGGTCGGTGCCTTCGGGTTTCAAAGTCTTAATAATAAAAGGAACCACTCCATTCTCTATGATCTCTTTCCTGTATTCATCTTTGTCAGAAGCAATGGCAGCCAGAGCCACATAAACCGACTCCCGTAGTCTCATAACGTGACAAGCCATTGGTGAGAACCCGCTAGGTCCAAGCCTTGATGCGTTGTCTTGCTTCTCCGTCTTTTCAGAAGCGGATGATTCAGGCGCCCACATCGACGCAGACGAGTCCAAAGACATCTCATCGTATGATTCCTTTAGAAGTTGTGAGAGCTTCTTGATGACTCCAGCTTCTGCAGCCGCCTTCTGTACTTCTAAGCTGTGTGCAGCTAACATCGCTAAGACTGAGGGTGCTTGTTCCTTGATAAAGTTCTCCGGCGTTGTAAGAGAATTGACGTCGTAGGCATGGCAGACATTGGGGGGAGTCTTCAAATCCTTGTCCAACATCCGAGAAAGTATAGGCACAAGCAACAAGGCAATAGTTGCTTCTCTTCCACGCCTGGTTAGGCCTTGGCGATACAAGATGGCGAGCAACCACGCAGCTGTCAAGCCTGTCACTTCGTTCGCTGTTCTTGCAATGTGCAATAGCCAGCCGAGCAATGGAGTCTCTTCTTCTTCTATAAATTCGAGTCCTTGACTTTGTATAACTTCAATCGCGGAACTGAAGCTTCTGGACGTTTGAGGTTGCTTCCCCAGCAAATGAAGAGCACCTAGCGGAGGGAAATTCGACGCCGAAGATAGTGGGCTCCGGGTTTGTGAACTTGGTACCGATGGCAGCAAATGATCTATGATGTTAGGTGGTGACTGACGGGTGGTGAACGTGCTTGACGCATTGGGGCCCCAACCTATAGCTCTTCTTTCGTACGAGGTCGCTTCTGCGTCCGGTCTTTGGAATACAGAGGCAATTGCTGGCGTGGACAGGAATTGATTGGCTCTTGACTTCGAATGCTGTATGATTGCACTTATTGCTTGAAGAATCGGTGACAATCTCGACCTCGAGGGTGCATGGCCAATCTCTCTTGTTTGACCCGAGCCAACCCCAGCATGAATACTTGGGTTCAGGGCGCACCCTGTAGACACGACAAAGGAAGCCAGCCTGACTGCTAGGGCCTCCAAAACCCCTGACTGTGCTAGCAAAACACGGTGATGCTCTTCTTGGCATGTTTTGCTAATCAACGTTGCTGTCAGAGCAATTTGCTGTTGGACAACTGATGAGTGCGACGTTAGTAGTAGTAAATTGGTGATCGAGGCGAGATGCTGCTCTGTGTATAGCAAAGCCAGCAGGCCTTCATCGCTGGTGTCCTGATATGAGCGGGAAAGGAGAAGCGAGTCGGCCACGGCATTCAGACTTTGTAAGGCGGCAAGAATGAGCTGAGAGGAAGACTCGGTAGGCGACAGTATAGAAAGTAAGGGTGATATGACAGAACCAGCATATATGGGTGGTATGTAGGCTGAACCACCTATGATGGACATACAATGTTAGCTATGTCTTCTTCCTGCAACCAAAGGGCAGGCAAATCTCCCTAACCATATGCCAGGCTACCAACGATGATAATAGCCTGAAGTCGAGCTTCTTCCTCGTCGCTTCTACCACCTCTCTGCTTAGATTGACCTCTACCGCCGTGAAGATCTCGGTGCCTCCTCTTTCCGTTGCCCTTGTGAGTATTCAAGATACGCGCTATAGGCGCCAGCACGCGCAGTCCGATCCACATTTCCTTCTTCTGCTCATGTCCAATGAGCTCATTCTTGAGAGCCCGCAACGCGGCGACCTGGCCTGCGGGAGAGGAAGCATTGCGAAGCTCGGACAGTATGGGAGGCGTGGAAGGCCGTGTCATGTCTGCGAGATTTCAGGAGCACTAGCCGCAGCTACTCTTAAATGTTCCAGATGGTAGTAGCATTGGTAACGGTCGAAGCGTAGGGGAAGCCAATGTTATTCCTGAGAGTGGTGTGCCTCTCACCTCGTGCCTCTGTGCCAAAATCATGCACATCCGGTATGTCAACCAGTATTAATCTATAACAGGTTAGAACTAGCCGTACTCAGTCGCTGTTTTCAGGAAGGCGCATTGTACCTTTTCAATTTTGCAGCTTCCAAAAATTGGTCGCTGCCTCTGACCTTCGCTCTAACAATGAACCCAGACTGAGCTAGAACTATAACTAGTAGTAGCCGAAATTGTCGTGGATGATGGGATAATTTTTGTAGCGATCAACGTTGTCAGCTTGAGATGGCCCCATTGTTAGATACAAAGGTACATTGATTCCAACACCAAGTTTGCAATTCAGTCTTGGATGACCAAGGTCACAGCCAGTAGCCAACAAGGTCCGCTTACAAAAAGATGAGCTGCTGCAACGCCTACATGAAATTTTAATTCCATATCTGTCTTCATTCCGTTGGGACACCGTCTCCCATGTGATACGTAGAGAATTCTTTATTCGCCATGTCGACATCCGCCTACTTCCTGAATCTGTTTTTGGCATGTCATGGCATGCTAAGCGCGCTGCGATGCACCTCTGTATTTCCGTTATCCTTTCTGTACTTCTGAAACTATTGGATCAGCAGTCAATTCTTGATCTAATCACTTTCACGTGGGCTATCCCTGGAATGCCATTGGCGGCTGCTTTGTCTGTCTTAGCATATCAACACTGCGGCTATTGACGCCATGACATCCTGCGGCTCTCATTTCTTAGAAGATCACCTGAAACCCAAAACAAATTTCACAAATTGAGGACAGTTCTCTAGCACTTGTGCCTTCATGCGTCCGGCTTGAGGTCCGCATCTCGGTCAATGCATTGCGGCTGTCGGCATTAGCCAACCCGTCGGTGCGCTTCCGGAGCGTTGGATTCTTTTTGCGGGGATGGAATCTGGGGTATATGTCACTCGAGATCAAGCATGTCATAGTCACGGAGGATGCTGCGCAAGACGAGGGCGCAAGAGAAGAAGAAAATTCTTTATAGACGGTGTATATAAAGCATGAATATGCTGGTCGATTCCCTAGAAGCAGCGTTGTTCAGCCCAGCTCAATTACTTCCCTCAACACCTTTTCCCCTTAGAAAGAGACGAAGATCTCTCCCAGCTTCTACCCATAGGTTTCTATAATTGGTCGGGTTTAGTGTGTTAGGACAAACGAGACTCAAGTCCCACCTAGAAACTCTTGAGTATGATAATGCCAAACCGCACTAACGGCATGAAGCCTACCGGCATCGGAAGGCCGAAAGGCCGTCATGCAGCGCCTGCACGCCATTATTATTCCAGCACAAGCCACACTTGGCGGAATCCCAACTCTGCCAGAGAATCCTGCTACTCCGACTTCGTTCCTTGTACATACGACGAACGCACTTTACTCACTCGCCTCTACAAGTATGCGCGTGACTTCCTCGCCCAGAAGAACGGTACTCCTCTTTTGCGAAGTCCTATCGCCAACGGCAGGAGCAGGAGTAGCGGCAGCAGCGCCCACCCCCCCAGTGATATCGAGATGATCACCTCCTCTCCTTCGCCCACCCTCCATACCAGCGTCACATCCTGTTCTCCACGGTCGTACGATGCATCCTACCGCTTTCCCGCTGCCCCATCCCCACGACCTTACATCAAGCCTCCTTCTCCCGCAGCCTTCCCGCGGCACCTCTCTCAGTCGTCATTAGTCAATCCGAATCCGCTCAAAAGACCTTTGTCCGCTTCCTCCGCTACGAAACCAACAGTTGATGCGGGTACTCAGTATTCACCCCCTGCACAACCCATGCCCTCAGCGGTCGACCCTCCAAGATCATCGGAGAAGCGGAGAGTCACTCCAAGTCCGCCGCGACCACCACCTGAACCCGCGCTAGAGCCGCGGATGATTACCAGTCGTCCTGCTACGGCGTCTTCAGACGCTCAAACTGCTGCTGCGTCCTCGGCCACTCTTGCTCAGACCTCTTCTTCCTCCAGCCAAGGATCTTCGCGTTCGTCGCCAAAGCGCGCACGTCCACCAAAGCCTGCAGTGAAGTATATGCCGGTGCAGTATGAAACTTGTGACGTGAAGGATTTAGTGCTACTGATAAGCAACATGCTATTGGAATTAATTCGCTTCAACGACGAAATCCCGCTCAAGGATGGTCGGTTAACTAGGTTTCATTCACGAGCTCCCCCAGGCATTGGCGTGAAGGACTACCTGCAACGATTGACTACACACGCTACGCTTTCGCCACCCATACTGCTGAGCATGGTGTATTACATCGACCGCCTGTGCGCGCTCTACCCCGCCTTCACTATCTCCTCATTGACAGTACATCGATTTCTTATCACAAGCGCGACAGTAGCAAGCAAGGGACTGAGTGACAGCTTCTGGACGAACAACACGTATGCTCGGGTTGGAGGCGTAAGTCTGAAGGAGCTGGCATTACTTGAACTGGAGTTTCTATGGAGGGTGGAATGGAGAATCGTTCCTAAGCCCGAAGTCCTGGTGGACTACTATCGGAGCTTGGTCGAAAGAAGCGAGGGTTTCGAGATCGATGGAGAATTGAAGAGCGGAGATACCACTGAAGAGGAGACGGATGTCATGGAAGGCAGAGAGATCTTGAAAGGGGGCAAAGAAAACCAGGAACAGGAATTGTCATGACTAACACTATTGGAACGCGGATATATGGAAAATGATACCCCCTGAGGCCCGATCAGTCGCTCCACCGAGGAACAGGGCCATTGTCGCATACTTTGGCTCGAGGAGTTTTATGTTCAGAACGAAGCAGAGACGCATACGAAGACTTGTACATAGCACGAACGAGTGATACGATAGCTAATGCATAATCATTATATCATGACACCTCACTTTCTCATTCATCGGAGGATGAAAATCCCCACAAAGACTTTGGTGGAAGTGTATAATAGTTAATTCGCCTGGACACCAATACTAAATTGGAAAAAGAAAGGAGTCGCTTCCCAATCCCGTGGAACATCGATTCCACTCAGCCTCAAGAATAGAGGGATGAATTTTACCCGATTGGACCTCCATAATCTTTTTCGCACAGCAAGATCTAAGACCCAGGCCAGTCTTGGAATTCGTTCCAGTCTTCAGCATCGTCTACTATAAGGCTTTCTCAGCTCACAGTAGTCGACTATGCGTTTATTCCCATTTATCAATAGAAGTTTTATAGCTTTACCACATCTTGATATGAGTAGTACTAAAGACATCCAAAACTTGATGCTCTGCTTTGTCGACCTTATTTGCGAATGGTTGATCCAAAATCCTTGTTAGGGATGAGAAAGCAGTTTCCTGGCTTGATTCTAGTCGGGAACATTGATATTTACCTGGTACTAGAGGTCTATCAGCAATACGTGAAAGAAGAAGGTTTGTTGGGATTGATCGTTTGTGCTTCATATCATTACCAACAACATTGGCAATGCTTCAATGGCATAAGCGGCTGCTAGTACAATATTGTTTTTTCGGTCGTATACTTGGCGCTAAGACGTCTGATAAAGGTCTGGATTTCAAGATTCAGCGCAAGCCGTAATGCATCCTGCTCTCTGGCAAGCCACCCATAGCGTATAATTCCTTGATGAGAAGAATATCACTGGCATCACGATGCTGTTCATTTCGATTGGATGCTGCGTGATACTGCGAAGCGTTAGCGAAATGCCTCTTTACTCTGTATAGACATTACCTTGAAGCCAAAATTGAGACACAGAGCAACGCACAACCCAATACAAATAATTATTGGACCCACAACATAGTCAAAATCCTTCCCACTCCTCTGTTCGATCATCCTACTTCTTTGCAGGAATGTCCACCAGCCCCAAGCCCCGGTGAATAGAGCTATCACCGTGTAAACGAATGCCAGAACTCGAGCAACTTCATTATCCGCACCTGCTGCGTTATAAAGTCCTAGAGATAATGAAGCCAGCAACACCGATATGTGCTGCCATTTGATGAACGTCCGCTGGTTCGCAAGCCATACCTTCGGCTCAACCCTTACAGCATTCATGTCTTTGATGAACTTGCCTGGTTCCTGGACCCCCGGAGGCAGATGCACTGGCTTTTGGTGGCGATGAGCACGTGCATATTTTGAGTTGGAAAAAGGCGACAAAGACATGAGCCCAGAGAAAACACCTAAGTTTGATCGAGTCGACTGATCTGGCTCAACATCGGAATCCGGCTGTTCAGCAAAATCGTCGATGCCAGCCTTTGAGCTCCTTGACCCGAAATCGGTTGCTACTTTGCCGGCTGGCGATCCGACTGCGGGCTTGAAGGAAGGGACAGACTTAGATCCCAGAAAGCTACCGACCGCCAGCTCGTCTTCGGCTTGCTTCGCTTTCTTTTCTTGCTCCTCCTGGAAAGCATCTTGTGGGTCTTTCCTAATGTCTGTCTCTAGATCACTCAACCAGAATGGAAAGCTGTTGATATGATCTTCGAAAAGCTGAGCGACTCCATGTATGAATTTCGAGAATCTTGGGGCCTCTTTTAGAAGATGCGAAGACATGAGCTCTGAAGTCCATTCACTTGTCCGCTTGCTGGAACCCTCTTTCACTTTGATCTCCAGAAGCGCGTGGGGAAATCTGGATACTTCTCCTTGTCTGACTTCTGGAAAAGGGAACTTGATTCCGAGTCTGTCAATGTCTCCCCTGTGCCAGTCTTCTGGTCTTCGACAAGGCCGATCCTGGTCAATAGAGTCTTCCCGGATGAAAGTCAAATCTGTGTCGATAGATATTCGGACCTTGTTATCACCCGGAATTTGGAACGCCATGCGGGTATAATTGGCTCTCAGAACAGGGAGAAGCCCGTTATTCTTTATGAATTTTTGGATGTCTTCTACGCTTTTTTGTAGGCTCGCTACGCCATTCCCTTCAGTACCTTCTCTATCCCGAAGCTTCTCCACGCTCCTCTCCATCTTATAGTCTCCTTGAATGAATGGCTGAATATACTTTTCCTTGATGGGGAATCGTGTCTCATCGCTATCACCGCTCTCCTCGATAGTTTTCTTTTCAAAGTAGATCTCAGGCTTCTCATCAAGCTGTCCAAACCACCTCAGTCGTAATGACGAGGCACCCGAAGTCCGCTCGAGTTTTTTGTGGTAAAGATCAAACTGAGGGTTGTCGAAATAGAGCGACGTTACGGTAGGATCTGCCTGACCTCCTTCCACGGCTTTTGATGTCTGAGAATTGTACACTAGGAGAGGAAGATGCCGAAGAATGTATGTCTTCACTTCGATTAGGTTTTCAGGATGAATCCAAACTACGCCGATAGATTGTTAGTACACGTCTCACATTCTGCTTAAGATTCGTACATTTATGAGACGTAAATATGTCTTTGCCGCTTTTAGTTTTGCTCAACGACCCAGTCTTCTCCGAAACTCCACTAATTCTCTGCCTAACGAATGAATACATCGTAGAGAGCCTATCGTTAATGTCAATTCACACAGCTAGTATCTGAAGCTGGGTGCACTACTGACCTGTACAATAATGGGGAGTAGTCTTCGGAATTAAATGGCAAAGCTGCCAGCCTCACTTGCAGCAATGGCCGCACCCTGTATCTTGAGCGCTTTCGATCATGCTTTTTTGCAGCTTTTAAAAAGCCGGTGTAGTTGATTCGGCTGTACTTTTCCAATTCACTGATCTCATTAGAGATACCGTCTAGCTCCTTGATCACCTCATCCAGATTGCCATCCTCCTCATCCCTCTTGACCTCTTGCAGATTTTTGTCTGGTCCTTGCGTGGCATTGTCACCTGAAAAGTCCATGTTTTGCAGCCTTGCTTCACATTCAGACGTGCGATCACGAAGACCTTTATATGTCTCAGCCTGAAATGCATTCACTTTCTCAAGCTGTACATTCACTAGCTCCTCAACAAAGTTGCCTTCGTCATCTTCTGTCCATTCACGACCCTCGTCCTCGGGGTCATCTTCCCGCAAGAGCAGCTTGAGCTTACTATAGTCAATGTATTTTTGCTCCCAGGGTGTGTACGTGAAAGTCCTTAACGTTTTGCCGTAACGCATCGTGAACAGAGACCAATCCAATTAGCCACTTAACAATC
>JAABUK010007670.1_pt1 | contig 15474 bp, 24 predicted proteins | sample 5559141 | NCBI WGS metagenome assembly JAABUK01 (sample SAMN10711869, study PRJNA513367) | rock metagenome | isolation source: Antarctica rocks | place: Antarctica: Victoria Land, Pudding Butte nord | collected 2016-01-03
CAATCAGCTAGCGGCTTGCCCGCGGCAATGTGTGAATGGCTGCCGCCAGTTCGACCCACGGCACTGAAGCTGGACTTGATTGAAGATACAGGCAGGAAAACCTGCCAAAGATCGTGGCAGTCGATCTGCAGCCAATGGCGCCCATCGAGGGCGTCGTTCAGCTCCAGGTGAGCAATAAAGCATTCAGATATGAACGTGCTAGACAGAATGGCCACCCATGCAGTTCGAACTGCCCCGCATCAAACACGTACCTGCACATGACAGCAATCATAGCCGGCCGTTAGTCGTTCTGGCGCAGGGGGACATCACCAGCGCCAAAACAGCAGCGGCAGTCGTGGCCCACTTCGATGGCCACCACGCGGACCTGGTCGTCTCTGACGGCGCCCCCGACGGTGACCCACTCTGCTGCTGAGCGGCGCTGGAACTGGGGCTGCCCCCGGGCTGCAAGCGGCTTTGGTTGCGGCAAGCATGGCGGCCTGCCGCATGTGGGCGCTCCAACCCTGTGGGCGTTCGAATCCTGAACCCTGTAAACCTAGCCTTTGACAAGTGATGCGCAGTGACGGGGCTGCACGACATGGACGAGTACGTGCAGTCGCAGCTAATCCTGGCGGCGCTGGTCATCGTGGTGCGCACCCTGCGCCCCGGCGGCGCCTTCCTTGCCAAGGTCTTCCGCGGCAAGGACATCAGCCTGCTGTACGCGCAGGTGCTCGCGGTCACACTCTCTCCGCATATTCGGGGACCCTTTCGGATGCTCTTCCTTCCTGCTTCCAGTGCGACAGTGCATGCACGCATTGTACGGTAGTGTCGGGTCCTTGGGCCTCGGGCCTCCACCCGCCCTGCCAATGCCCTGTCATTGCTGCTGATGTGTCGCTGGTTTCGATGTCGGTCAATGTTGTCTACAGCTGAAGATCTTCTTCGCCGAGGTCACCGTCACGAAGCCCAAGAGCAGCCGCAACTCCAGCATAGGTGCGCCGCATTTCTCATGCGCCCTGCAGAGCATCATCATGTCAGAATTCCCCAGCATTCGGGGTGTTTTCAGTTGCGCCGCCGCACCTGACCTCTGCTGCTGCGTCTAACGGCGGGCCTTACACCTGCAGAGGCGTTCGTGGTGTGCCAGAACTACAGCCCGCCAGAGGGCTTCCAGCCATCTCACCTGCAATCGTGGCTGTCGACGGCGGACGCGGCGCAGGATCCCGCCCCCCCGGCAGACCTGCGCACCTCCATACCCTTTGTTGCATGCGGCGACCTCAGGTGAGCATCACAAAGCACCTCCAGCAAGCTCCGCATGGATCGACAATGACCGAGCAACTGATACGCTGCTTGGCGATAAGGCGCGTGCTCGCAGTGCATCACGCTGTTTGCTATCTACCTTCGCTCCAACACAACTCCGCTTTTGCCACCGCAGCGGGTACGATGCAGACCAGTCGTACGACCTCGGAGACGACTATGTGCGTAGAGAGCCAGTGCAGGTGCCTGCACTACTCTTGTGCAATGCGCTGCAGTGCTCTAGCCTGCCAATACATGCTTGGTGAAGCCGGTTGGAGAATAGTCTGTGCTTGCTTTATCAGCTGTCGTGCGCTGCGGAATGTCTGACAGAGCATGTGTGTCCTATGCAGGCGCCCACAGCGCCTGCATACCTGGCCGCAAAGCTTCGGCAGACAGCGCTGAATCAGGCTCCGAAGCCCCGCAATAACTCGTGATGAGACAATGCTGGGTTTGACACGCCGCAATATGCATGACACAGAATTCCTAGCCTTTGCTGTTACCAAAATCTATCCCAAAGACGACAATGCAATGAGATGAAACGAAGATGCGACTCTGCGACCTGGCTTGGTGGGTGCCTAGGGATCTGCGTTACAGGTTGTGTACCTGGATACGCAGGGCCATGCGCCTCGCAGACACTGGAACAAAGAGCACTCTAGGAATGAACGTCTCAAAAATCTTTCGAGGTCAGCTGAGAGCCGCGCGCTCGCTAATGAGGCATTGCAACAGCTGGGGTGTGGCAATCCAATTTGGTGATGCAAAAGAATAGGCGATTCCTAGAAATCAGTCGAGCGACTGAGTGAAGTCGCACAAGCACAGCGCGGCTCGGAAGAACAAACATGCAGAACAGGTCCGAGGCAGACACCGACGGGGCATTCTCGAAATTCTTCAAGTCGTGGGCAGGAGGTCGCGACTCAGATCGCCGCCAAGCAGCGCCAAGTGCAGGCGCTGGCCACGATGCATGGCCTGGCAGCCGCACCCTTGCTACGGCGCTGAACGGATGTCCAAAGGCTGCCGACAGCCCAGGGTGCTTCTGCTGAGCGTTGCGGCAGAGACTGCCGTCCCCAGCGGCAGAGACTGCCGTCCCCAGCGGCAGACACCCCCGCTGGCTCGCGGCACATGTCACGAGCAGCGTGGATGCGGCGGTAGCCGGCAGCGGCACCTGTTCACTGCGGCACCTGCCGGCAGCGGCCGGCGGGCGGCGGCGCTTCACTGCGGCATTTGTGGCTGCGCCGGCATGGCGGCCTGCTGCGGCGGCAGCGGCTGCTCCAGCTGCGGGATGGCCATGGGCACCTGCTGCTGCGGCAGCGGCGACGCCTGCTGCTGCTGCTGCTGCTGCTGCTGCTGCTGCTGCTGCTGCTGCTGCTGCTGCTGGGGCGGCGGCAGGGACGCCGGCTGCTGCAGCAGCTGCTGCGGAGGCAGCTGCATCTGCGCCTGCAGCTCGCTGCCGACACCGCCGCCCTCCTCCTGCTTCCACAGCACCTGCAAGGCGGAGCCCACACTACGTCAGCGTAAAAAGCCTGACGTTACAGTTGTCGCGTCATGCCAAAACACACACGATGTGTATCGCTCCATGTCTTGAAAGCGATTGCGATCCGATGAGCATGACGCACATGGCTCGCAGCTAGCGTCACACAGCCGCTTGAATGCGAGTGCTCCAGAAGCAGAACCACTATGAACATGCAGCACCTTGGGTCGCGCCGCCTCGTTCTTGGCGTAGTACAGACCGCAGGCGTTGCACAGCGGCTGCCCGGTGTGGCGGTCCTTGCGCCAGAAGGGCGTGTTGGACGAGCCGCAGTTGCTGCACACCTGCGCAGCGGCACGAGCAAAATCCACGTCATCACATGCTGAGGAATCTTGCGCTAGGACCGCTGCCGTCCTACCCGATCGACCCTTCAAGTGCAAGCGTGACTTGCAGCAGCAACAGCGATGCGCTGCGTCCGAGCGCAACGAGCATTTGCATGATGGTAGGATCTCGTGTGTACAAGAGCGTCCGAAGTGGAGTATCCAACAATCAAAGCACCTTGTTCTCGTTCCGCGCCCGGCGCCCTTTCTTGTTGGAAACGCTGCCATCGCCATCGCGGGACCGCTTCTTCATGTTGCCATCCGCCGAGGCGCGGCCGCCGTTGTAGCCCGGCTGCGGCTGCTGGTACTGACCGGCAAACGCCTCCGGCGGCATAAAGGGCGCACCCATAAAGGGCATCGGCAGCGTGCCGCCGCCCTGTTGCAGCGCATTCTGCAGGTACAGCTGCCAGTAGTACGCCAGGACCTGCGGCATTGCACACTACAATTGTGGAGGCAGTGCATGATGGCAGATTACAGTTGTAAAGCCATTGGTTGCACGCAACGTCGCACATGCGCCGGGAGGTTGTGGAGGTTGCGCCAAAGGGGCAACAAGGTCCAGCAGCTGACTTGGGCAGCTTGCTCCAACAAGCTGCCCTTGCTGTGCCAATGTACGAAATGGCGGTCCACAGCCGATGCAGCCAACAGAAAAAGCCAAGACGCTGGACAGCAGCGGTTCGAGCACACGTCGAGCCCGGACCCCAGAGCGTAACAACGTCGGAGCTGCAGAATAGCAGTTGCCGCACCAGACACTGTACAGCCCATCACAGGCTCCAGGCTGTCGCAGGGAGCGGGTCCTGCACGCAAGGGGCGCCGCTCCAGGGGCAGGTTGCCCCTCGTGTGGAACGTGTTGCAGGTCCGAGACGAAATCTGAGATCTCGTACCTGCTGTTGCTGCAGCTGGGCGCTCTGCTGTAGGATGCGCTGTGCATCGGCGTCGTCTCCCGCCACTGCCGGCTGCAACGCCGGCTGCTGCGGCACGCCCGCAGGCTGCTGCGGCATAAATGGCTGAAAATTGTAGCCGGGCGCCGTCACTGCCGGCTGCTCCGCGGCTGGTGCTGCGGGCGTCGCATCGGCAGAAAGAACTGGCATTGGGGCTGCTGCAACTGGCAGCGCCTCGCTGCGAGGCGCAAACTGCGCGTTGGGCTGTTCGGGAGGTGCCTGATCGGTCGAGCTCAGGGGTCCCTGGCCCGCCAGCAGGCTCGCGAGCCGCCCGCCGTCAAAGCGATCTGAAGGTGGCGCCTGATCCGCTGACGGCTCGGCAGGAGCTGGCTCCGCCGGCGGGTCTTGCACGCCCGACATTTCGGACACGTCGTTTGGCAGCCGCGTTTTGTCGTTGGCCCTGCTGCGGCCCCACAGCGGCCGCCCACTGCCCCTGGCGGCGGATGCGCAGAAGTTGGGGAGCTGACTAGCTCGCAGTGGTCTCCGTTGCAGCAAAAGGTGCGGGGATCTACAGTTGCATCTGTGAGATTTCTTGAGGCAAGATGTTGCTTCCCGTCTGCCACGATACGCGGTTTCAGGGTTCTATGGGTATATGGGTATTCTACGGTCATGTACGGTCGATGCTACGAACCAATTGTTCGAAGGCGACTGTCGCCAATGCATTTATGTCAGCTCCCTCAACGCCTGCTGCCTGCCAATGGAACAATTCTCACCCGCGCTGCCCAGTGCCCCAGCACCATCATGCCTTGCTCTTTGTGGATTCCAGGGCTCTGACTGCGCCGGCTCCTGCTGCAAACAAGCGAATGCATCACGGAAGGCAGCACATTCCGAGCCAGCCAGACAGATGCAATGTCACAGGGATGCAGAAGCTCATCACAGGTTGCTCACCGCCGAGGTACAGGCCGATGAGCGGCACCGCCAGCAGCGTCTGCGTGAAGGGGTCCGTCGATGGCGTAAGCACGGCGGCTGCTGCGGTGGCGCCCACCACAACGTAGCGCCACTGCGCAAAGAACTGTTGGGAGGTGACGAGGCCGAACTGCCCCAGCAGAATCTGCACCACGGGAACCTGCAACGCACAAGAAGGGTGCTGTTGTACTGGCACTGCAGTTGTATCCGTGTGGGAAAGCCGGTGCATTGGCAAGCATGATCGTGCACAGCCGCCTGACACCTCATCAAGTCACACGCCAAAGTCAAAGTCAACTGCGCATTCGCACCTGGAAGGAAAGGCCTGTGCCGAGCAGCAACACCACCTGCAGAAGCAAAACACCAGTTGTCTGTTTGAGTACACAGTCATGCGAGGCAGTGTGTCTCTTCTCAAAGCAATGCAATGAATTTTAACTTCATGAAAACTCACCACGAACTCAAAGTACTGGTCGATGGACCAGAGTGACTCCACTGCGCCGTCTGAGTACTCCACGAAGAAGTTCAGCGCTGCTGGCGTCAGGATCTCGTATGCGAAGAGGATCCTGCAGTGCCATGGTTTTGAAGCCTGAGCACAGTGGTCGGATTGGAGCTGCGCAGATATGAACGGAAGGTCGAGAATAACAAAAGATGTCCATACATGCTAGCAGGAACCGCAGGAGTGCCGCATTACCCGCAAAAGAACAGCGCTGACGAGCCGAACATGACGGGCGCGAGCAGCCGCTTCTCTGACACCGTCAGCCCCGGCACGATGTAGGAGATGATCTCATACAGAATCGTCGGCGTCGACAGCAGCAGCCCCGCGTAGCCGGCCACCTGCAGCCATCGTTTTTCAATTGTGTCCCGGAAAAACTGTACAACAGCCTCCTTTTGCTGGCTTCATGCTACTTTGCCCTGTACCAAACAGATGAACAGGGCATCCGGAATGAGGTGGGTGAAGGTACCTTGAAGGTGGTGAAGAAGAATTCGCCAGGCGACAGCTGCAGGAAGCGCACGCCCTTGGACGCGACGGGCGCCTCCAGGAACACCACCAGGTCCTTGGAGAAGCAGAAGCAGACGACAATGGCTATCAGCGCCGCCAGGCCGCCCACCAGCACCCTGCACCGAGCGGTGGCGTGATTCATTTGAGGGTCACGAACCGTGACTGACCGCATGAGGACCTGCAACACCCTGTATCGAGCATTCGAGTGGCACTGAGCATGCTTCATGATGTTTTGAACAGGAAGCGCTGTGTTCGGACAGTTGCAGTGGTGTTATCTATCAGTTTGAAGGATGCTCACCGCTCCCGCAGCTCCTCTAGGTGGTCCCAGATGGGCATGTTGAAGTCGTTTGGCAGCTCGGCGGGGTCTGGGCTGAGAATGTTCTGGAGCTGCGAAGGACGCTCCCCTGCGCCGTCCTGGCTGGACCCTGCAATCGCGAGAGGATGCTGCTTTGCATGTGGGACACCTCACCGCGCATGTCGGCCGGACAGGCAACGGCATGACTCTGGCAAAAAGTCCATCGCCCAGAAGGCTCATCATGCGTGCGCACGCTTACAAGCATCTCCTCTGCTGTCTCGGTCATTTTGGTCCGCTCTGCAGCTGTGCCGTCGCTGCCGCAGGTGTTGCCGCTGCTGTGGGTGCATGACGCCCACGGCGAGCTGCCGCAGCGCGCTGATGGGCCGCAAGAGAGGCTGCCGCTGAGCATGCATGCATGACAAGCGGCTGCTGCCGCATTGCACGTGTATCGACATGCTGTTGGTCGCGCGCTTATCGAAATGGGGAGGTGTCGAAGATGTAAATTTGAGCCAGATAGTGCCGGGAGGATTATCAGCAGCTCTATCGGATCGCAGAACGTCAATGCAAGTTTCGTGGGTAGGCGAAATTGTATCTGCTGCTCGCTCGGCACGCGCAAAGCTTCATCACGGATCATGAATTTGCACGCCCCTTCTGCAACCCACATATGCGCCAAGTCCTGCAGGCCTGCTGCAGAAAGCACATTCCCCTTTTGAGAGGCACGCACAGATTGGCAGTGCTCCTTATTTTTCAACTCGAAGCTGCCGGCCCCGAGAGCGCAATCCGTTGTGCCAGCCCGAAGTGCCCAAACTTGCAACTGATCTCCTCGCAAGCGCCCGCTGACGCCCGCACGCTGATCCCGCTGGCTCCCGATCGCTCTGCACACGACAGGTCATGGCAGAAGTGGTGACGCAGCCGCCACAGGAGGGCCCGGCCGACTGGAAGAAGCAGCTCAATCTGCCCGCACGAGACACCCGTGTGCAGACCGAGGTGGGGCGCCGGGCCGGTCGCTCGGGATCGATCATGCTATGGTCAATGCACTCGAGTATCTAGCGCACCTCCAGCGTGTTTGGCAGCAGCAGCATCGCCGCGACAGCTTTGCATTTGTTGATCCTGGGCCATCCCTTGGTTCACCCCGAGCCCAGCTGCCATCCGCCCTATCTCAGCAGACCGGGCGCAGATGCGATCCAATGCAGCACACCTACCGGAACAACAGTCGGTTCCTGCTCTCGGCACCAGCGCCAAATTTCAATCATGAAACACCCAGTCAGCATGGACTGGCAGTCGCGCTGACCTGCGAATGCTGGCGACTCCAGGATGTCACGAAGACCAAGGGCAACGACTTCGAGGACTACTACCTCAAGCGGGAGCTACTCATGGGCATCTATGAGAAAGGCTTTGAGAAGCCGAGCCCCATCCAGGTGAGCCGCGCGTCAGGTGCCAGGCTTGTCAAATCGCGTTTGCCGCATGCTGCCATCAGAGATGCGAACGTTGCGAGGCGGGAGTCAATCCTCAGCATGATGCGTGCACATGCAGGAGGAGACCATCCCCATCAGCCTGACGGGCCGCGACATCCTGGCCCGCGCAAAGAACGGCACCGGCAAAACCGCAGCCTACTGCATCCCTGTGCTGGAGAAGGTCAACATGGCCCAGGACCAAATCCAGGGTGAGTCTGATGCTCCAACTTCTGTCAAAGCATCGGCGCACAGCGACGTGCATGTGAACCTCAGTGCATGGCACACGCCGATGTCGCTGCGGCGGTTCATACAGAGCTGGGTTCCCCTGCTCCAAATATCCCGGCGCTGAGATAGCTCATGCAGCCTGCCCTGACGCCGTCACTGCTGTGCGCGCAGCGCTGATCCTGGTGCCGACGCGGGAGCTGGCGCTGCAGACGAGCCAGGTGTGCAAGGAGCTGGGCAAGCACATGGGGGTGCAGGTCATGGTCACCACCGGCGGCACCAGCCTGCGTGACGACATCATGCGCATGTACAACACGGTGCACGTCGTCGTCGCCACGCCTGGCCGCGTGCTGGACCTCGCCAACAAGGGCGTCGCCAAGCTCAGCAACTGCCACACCTTTGTCATGGACGAGGTGCGGTGGGCCTCGCAATGCCCAGTGCCTGTTGCAGCTCCCTGTCGGCAAAGCAGTTGCTGCCGTCAAAGCACGGATAGGCTCGCAGCATCTGCGCCCGCACCCGCAGCATGTGGACCTTGATTAACGCTACGTCTGCACATGCCGGCGCTGGCATCTGCACACGCCAGTCCTGCTGCAGGCGCCATGCTCAGCTTTCCGCCAAGGATTGCTTAGCACGAGTCCTGACGTGCTTCATGGTTGGCTGCGCAGGCGGACAAGCTACTGTCGCCAGAGTTCCAGCCGGTCATCGAGCAGCTGATCGCGCACGTCAAGCCCGACCGGCAGATCATGCTGTACTCGGCCACGTTCCCCGTCACGGTCAAGCAGTTCAAGGACCGCTTCCTGAACAAGCCCTACATTGTGAACCTGATGGAGGAGCTCACCCTCAAGGGCATCACCCAGGTGCTGCGCCTGCGTTCTGGCTGTCTCAAGTATATGGACTCAGCATCTTGCTGGACGTCTCTTGACCTTGCTCAATGCTGCTCAACCTTGCACAGCCGTCTTGCAGGCCCGTGTCGCTCTTGGTGAAGAATGCAACTCGGCGCTGACGCCTGTCTCTGCACCCTCTTGCAGTACTACGCCTTTGTGGAGGAGAAGCAGAAGGTCCACTGCTTGAACACGCTCTTCTCCAAGGTGCGCCTTCAGTCGACCAGTGCACAAATTCGGCAATCAGCAAACGAAAACAATTTTTCGAGTTCCGGGGTTATATTGCAGCCTGCAGCCAATGAAATCATGCATTGCAGCAGCGGGTCGGTCGTCTCTGAATTGGCCGGCTCATCTCTGTCCTGTTGATGCCGCCGCAGCTCCAAATCAACCAGTCCATCATCTTCTGCAACTCGGTGAATCGCGTGGAGCTGCTGGCCAAGAAGATCACGGAGCTGGGCTACTCGTGCTTCTACATCCATGCAAAGATGATGCAGAACCACCGCAACCGCGTGTTCCACGACTTCCGGAACGGCAACTGCAGGAACCTTGTGTGTTCCGGTGCGGCTTTGGCTGTGTCGTTCTGTTGTTCTATCGGCCGATCTGTATGCAAGCTAGTGCCATCGTTCAGACAATCTTCGTGTTGCCGATGGTGGGAGCAGAGCAGCTCAACAACTCCTCTGAAAGAGCCTTTTGTGCTGGTGCAGACCTCTTCACGCGCGGCATCGACATCCAGGCCGTGAACGTCGTCATCAACTTCGACTTCCCGAAGAACTCCGAGACGTATCTGCACAGGGTGAGCTTGCGGGATGCACCACGAGCGCTGGCCTGTCAATGATGGCTGCGCACTCTTGATCACGCCAATCAGCAGACTTGCAATTGCTGGGGCCTGATATGTGTACGGCGGCGCAGGTCGGGCGCTCCGGTCGGTTTGGCCACCTGGGCCTGGCGGTCAACCTGATCACCTACGACGACCGATTCAACCTGTGCGTCCGTGTTCCCTGGTCTCCTTGTCTCCTTGTTGTCTGCCGGTGCAAGCCATGCCATCTCAAGCCAGCGAATTCCCTATCTGATACTCGATTCCAGTATGCGTCCAGCAGTCGGGGAATGAAAGCACCTGCTCTCTGGCGCAGGTACCGCATCGAGCAGGAGCTGGGCACCGAAATCAAGCCCATCCCGCCGACTATTGAGAAATCGTTGTATTGCTCTTGAGCGGCAGCGGCAGCGTGGCAGTGGCATTGTTTTTCTCCTGCCGCAATGCCCCTTTGGCAGTGGGAACAGCAGTGGCGGCGGCGGTGGCTGGAAGGGGGCGGCGACCTGCCCCAAGCCCCGCGCAGCGTGACACTACTGTTCTCTCCTTCTTCAGACGGCGCCGTTTTGCGCCTGCGGGTCTTCAGAGAGTGGTCGTGTGACACTGAGTGTGAGAGTGTGTAGTGTAGGCGGTCTCTGAGCGATTTGGTATAGTGTGACCGTGTGTTGCGGCATTGTCGCTCCAGCGTTCCTGTGCGGCGGCGGCGGCAGCATGCAGTCGATGCGGCGAGCTGCCGGAGGGCCCCGCCATCCAGTGACAACCCTGGCAGGCCGCGAGCTGGCTGCCTGCCAACGCCAAGGAAGCGGCGCCGCGACGTGCAGTGTGCATCAATAAGCAGCGGCTCAGCCGCCCCAGCCATGGCAAATGGCGGATGTCCGTCGCCTGCCGCGCGATGGGCGAAGTGGGGCGCACCTCCTCAAGACCTTCGAGCCCGCTGCAGCCGCAACGAATCATGGCGGCGCTGGTGTTGAAACGCCAGCGGCAAGCCCGTGCCGGCTGCGCAGGCGACACAATGTGTCGCCTGCCGGGCCTAGTCCGCCGGCGCGGGAAGCATCAGCGGCAGTCTTACGACTGCTCTCGGGGCAGCACCGTGCCAGCGTGCCCCCGGACAATGATCAGCAGCACCTCTTGATGTCATGGCATGCCAGTCCATGGCGTCGACACCTGAACAGCAGGGCGAGGCAGCGCGTTCCAGCGCTGTACTTGCTCACGGATCCGAGCAATGTTCCAGCCCCATGCCTGTGTACACCAAGACAGGTGTGAAGCCCCAGAATTTAAAAAAGACATCTTCGCAGGCAGCCTTGAGACCTCCGCCTCCGCCCCAAGGCCTGCCTGTCAGTACGCGCCGAACCTTCGAGTGTTTGGTCCTGTAAGCACTCGCATCGCTTCCCGTCCCTACCATCAAACTTTCCTCACCAAGCTGCTTGAGCAGTGCTGCTTACCACACCTGCGGTGCTGCTGGCTGAGCCCAATTCTTGTGCAGTCCCAAACCCTAGAAGCAGGGTCAGAATGATCTTTTGCGAGATAACGTCACGCACAAACGCGTGCTGTTTGGAACGCTGTTTGCCTCCCCTTTGCACTACTTGTACTTCGATTGAGTTCGAACAGATTCGATAGCAGGCTGGGACACCGGTGCACCTTCCAATTTAGCTCACTTTGCCTTTGAAACTCGCGAGCTTACGCTGGTACATCGCTCGTTTGCAGAACAACGCAGTTGCTACCATGTTAGCGCATGGCATGGCCTCCACCTACACATTTACGCCGCACGGTCTGCACGCACACGCTGCTCCATTGCACAGGCCGGCTGCCCGGTTGCCATCGGTCAAGTCCAGGCTTCAAATCATTGCAGCACCAGCGTCACGCAGAGGCAGAAGGCTATCAGCACGTGCTGAAGGTGTGCCCTCATTTTCCTCGCATATCATCATGCCCAGACGCAGTCATGTGCATGGCCGCAGCGGTCCTGCGCTCGTCGTGCGCTAGTCGGCGCGAGAGCCTGTGCTCTGAATGATGCTCGCTTTGAAGACGAACTATGCAGTAGTCTCCCGCACAAATTCAGGGCGTTCGCTCCTGCATCTCAACGTGCCTGGTTGCACCAGGCCGACGCTAGGGCAACCGGTTGAACGCATTACGCACATAGCAAGCCCCTGGCGTGCTGCCACACTTTTACGGCAAGTGAAGCCATTCCTTGCCCACCTGCCGCAGGCACCACAGCAGCGCCGGTCAAGCCGGTGATCAGCCTCACGGACAAGGCGCTAGCGCACCTGCGCAAGCTTCGTGCGGAGAGCGGCGGCGATGAGCTGCTGCTGCGCATCGGCGTCAAGTCGGGCGGCTGCTCAGGTGTGTGGCAGGTGCTGTTGGGGCAGCAGCAGCAGCAGCAGCAGCAGCAGCCGCCGTCGCCGCTCAGCGACTGACTGGTTCAGCGGAGTGCCCACAGCGAGGACCCACCAGCAACAGCGGCAGCAGCATTAGCCGCTCCACCGCGTCACTGCGCAAACCCTTTGACTGAGGCGTCCAAGAAAGCGCACAGGCTTCTCATTTTCTCGTCGTTCTGCGTGCAGGCATGAGCTACATGATGGACTTTGAGGATACATCAAACGTGCAGTCTGACGATGCGGTCATGGAGTATGAGGGCGGCTTCCGCCTGGTCTGCGACTCCAAATCGCTGCTGTACCTGTTCGGTGAGCCTGTCACAGAGCACTTGGCGCTCGTACCTGCCGTCTTCCTGACACGCACGTGCGCTGAGTCGGCCTCGAGATGCAACACACCTGCACGCTGAGCCTGAGCTCGAGCGGTGGTGCGGCGGTTCTCAGTTGCCCTGACGAGTGGAAACGGAGACTACTGTGCGGGCTGGTCAAGACATGGTGCGGCGCTACCTGCAGGCATGAACCTGGACTACAGCGACGCCCTCATCGGCGGCGGCTTCCAGTTCCAGAACCCCAATGCAACAGACAGCTGCGGGTGCGGCAAGAGCTTTGGCGTTTGAGGCGACAAGGGGATGCGAGAGTTGATGATTTCTTTTCGCAGCAGGTCGGCAGCGATATGTCTGCGGTTCTGTGTTGCCTGTACACTATATACAGTTCATCCGAGGAGGCAGTTGGTGTTCGGCGCGGAATTGCGGCGCCCATGGCGCCAAAATGTGTCTGGTACTGATGGTTGCACTGTAATGGAGCCTGCAGCATTCGAATTCCATCACAACTTTCCATACTGAGCCTTCCACGGACTTGCCTACTGCCGGACACGTGCACGGAGCTGCCTCACACAGGACGCTGCAGGCTGCGCTGCACGTGAGCATCATCCAACACTGCGACACACGGGGACGCACATGCAGAATGCTAATTCGCGGTGAAACTCGGTCGTAATCGCTCTCACTACACACGAGAGGAGCTCGAGTGGATCGCCCGCGGCGTTTCCACGTGTTTGCACGCATGAGCTGAGCCAGATCATTGTGCAAACACTCGGATATTTTCCAGGGCCGTGTGCCAGCAGCTGTATGCTCAGCTGCAGCAGACGGCTATCGAACCTTGCTCTTCTCAGATCTTACACCGCACTCGCCGCCAAGCCCTTCATTACACCGCAATCAGTCCTGCGCATCATTGCCATGGCAGCGCCGCAGAAGCAAATCGATCCAGCAGTCAGGGCAGCCATTCCTGGTGCGTCAATACGATTGTGCCTCATAATGCGTTTCTCTCAATCTGTGCACTGCGCTGCATGAAGGCTATCATGTGCCGCAGATTGGGCGGCCAAAGGACCGCTGCTGGCACAGTGCGGATTCCAGCCACAGGAGATCCTTGCGCAGCCCGACCGCTGGATCGAGCTTGGACACTTCCTGGGCGACAGCCTGGGGCTCGACGGCTGGGAGCAGCTTGACAACTTCGAGAGGTATGGATGCGCTCATGCGTGGTGATCATGCGAAAATATACTGCTAATGATGCAGCCATCCTGGCCGGACCCCTAGGCGGAGTGCTGACATGCAGCGTGATGCACCCCGCAGGACGAGGGTCTACCACTTCTACCTGCCAGTGTTCTTTTACGTGGAGCACCAACTCGCCGCGCATGTGGAGAAGCGGCGCGCGGAGGGCCAGCAGCCGCGGCCGCTGGTGTTTGGCATCAGCGCGCCGCAGGTATGAACCGAGGAGACATGTCGCCAAGTACAGGAGGGCGCAGCCTAGCGCAGTGTTGATCGTGCAAGCCACATGATCTGGCCTTCTAGTGTCCAAGTTTCCTCGTGAGCAGCAGCTTTCTGAGCAGCACGGTGCAGCATGTCGCCTCATTGCTGCCATCTTTATCAGTGAAGTATTCTCTGAGATTGGTGCAGACCACAAAACATTCAAAAGTCGGATTGCTCGTGGCTGCAGGGCTCCGGCAAGAGTACGCTGGTAGAGCAGCTGGTGATTTTGCTGCAGCACACCGGCCGCGCCGCCGTCGACATCTCTATTGACGACTTCTACCTCGCCTTCAAGGTTCGTCATGCGCTTCACGGCACTGTCGCAGGGGCCATTTCCAGTGAAGGCGCTTTTACGGATCACGGGGCCTTCACTCCCATCGTGAACGATAGCAGTATTGTTGCAGGTACCAAACAATGTGCTCTGCCGTGGCGTAGTGCATCATGCTATATCTCAACTTCCTGTTCGCCAGTACTAGATGGGACCTTTGAATGTGCAACGGCAAAGCCCGACTTCCTGTCAAGCTGTGACGCTATACCTGCAACTCGAGACAGCTTGTCCGTTCCAGAGGCGGCTGGAGAACCCGGACCTGAAGCGTAGGTCTGGAACTTGCCAAATCTGCCTTCCTGCAGGACCAGAGGCAGCTGGCGACGGACAACCCGGACAACCCGCTGCTGCAGGTGCGCGGCAACGCCGGCACGCACGACGTGGAGCTCGGCCGCGCCACACTCGATGCCCTCACATCAGCCGCCGACGACGCCTCAGAGGTGCGTTCACCTTGCGTGCTGTGCCTCGCTCGAGACTCTGACATCCGATGCGGACGACGCCTCAGAGGTGCGCTTGCCCTGCGTGCTTCTGTGGGTGCTGTGGTGTGCCGCACTAAGTGCTCTCACCTCGGCCACCGACGACGCCTCCGAGGTGCGCTCGCTTTTGGTGCTGCGGCACGCTTGAAGGCTTGGCGTACGCTGCAGATGTCGCTTCAGAGGTGTGCTCGCCAGGCTGCTGCGATTGGTTGTGCGGCATTGCACTTCTCTGCAATGTACGAAGACGCTGAGCCTGGCGTGATGAACGTCTGTGCTTTGACTTACGATGTATCAAACTGCTATGACAGCAAGCGTCCCTTAATATGCTCGAGTCAGCTGCCTCTTTCCGCAGGTGCCAATTCCGAGGTATGACAAGTCGGCGGAGGCGGGCAAGGGCGACCGCGCGCCGCAGGTGTGCCCCTCCTTGCTTCCCGTGTCTGAACAGCAATCGAAAATGCAACTGCTCCTCCTCCCACCATGTTGGGTCACGCCAGAGCGCCGTCATGTGCACGCGCTGCTGATGGATGCGTCACAGCCGGGCGACGCTCACAACATGGGTGTAGCACAGAGGTACGAAAACACCGCGTTGCCATTCCCGCAGGAGACCTGGCCGCGGTGCTGTTGGAGGGCGGTTGCTGGCTCACAACTTGAAGGACTGAGGAGACATATTGACGCACAGCCCGTCAAACTCACAGCGCCGTCGTTCCCGCAGGAGACCTGGCCGCGGGCGCGCGGGTGGCTGGACGTGGTGCTGTTCCAGGGCTGGATGCTGGCTCATACGCGTTCATGACGCTCAAAATGGCGTTTCCGCAGGAGACGTGGATGGGCGGCGGGCAACTGGATGTGGTGCTGTTCGAGGTCTGCAGGCTTTCAGCACCAGCGTCATGCTCATGCGCGTA
>JAABUK010007672.1_pt1 | contig 15471 bp, 17 predicted proteins | sample 5559141 | NCBI WGS metagenome assembly JAABUK01 (sample SAMN10711869, study PRJNA513367) | rock metagenome | isolation source: Antarctica rocks | place: Antarctica: Victoria Land, Pudding Butte nord | collected 2016-01-03
AGGTGAAACGCCCCTTTCTTGAACGGCAGCAGGACGGGTTCCCGGGCATAACTCCTCGTGCCCTCGGGGAAGATAAAAACATTCTGCCTGTGCTCCTTCATTTCTCGGGCTGCTCCCTCAAAAGCCTTCATGGCCTGACTCCTGTCCACGCGGTCTATGAAGACCGTACCGCTGAGCGACATGAACCAGCCTAGGAAGGGGACACGGGCTAAGCTCTTTTTCGCCGTTACGGAGCAGTATTTCGGAAGTATCCTGCCTAGAAGCAGCACATCCAGCTCTGTCTGATGGTTGCCGATAATGACCATCGGTCTCTTTCGGGTGAGGTTTTCCTCGCCCTCGACGATGACGAAGCGCACCCCCGTGCTGTAGCGCATGACGAGGTCGAAGGAGCGGGCAGTGGCCCACTGGCCGAGGCGGTGTTTGCCTACCGCGCGGAGGGCGAGGGAGGCGTAAACGCCGTAGGTGGCGCAGAGGAGGAGGGAGGCGTAGGAGGAGAGGAGGCGCGCTATGAAGCCTAGGAGGGGGATTGTGGGGAGGAGGATGGACATGGCGAAGAGGGCGATGGTGAGGAGGAGGTAGAGGGGGATGGAGAGGAGTGCGTAGTAGATTACTGAATACATGGTCGAGTCGAGGACTGCGACGATCTTTTAAATGGAGAAGGGGCGTTACACTAGTGGAGCAGTGGAATCGAGGACCTTGGTAGAGCTGTATTTCCGCCGGTCAGGCTGGAATTGGGTCATGAGGGATCAATTGACTGGTCGGCTAACATGTCGCGTGCAGGGCTGGTGAGGTGACAAAGAGACGGGACGGGCAGTTGACGTCTCCTGCAGGAATGACACGCAGGTATGGCGAGGAAGCACTCTATCTCACTTTGCTGATGTGAGTTGAAACATGGCGGAGTGGTGGGCAAACTTTACCCCACAGCGAAAATAGGAGCGCTTTCACCTTCGAGACACGTATGTGAGAGGGGGTGAGCTGCCTGGAATGGTAGTCGCATCGTGATTGGGAAACGGTGGGTGCAGGGAAAACGTCTCGTGATCCTAAACGATGTCGCATATGTTGTTAACGCAGCAGATGGCTGTAATTCATAGATACATAACATGTGCAGTATCCCGACCATATCTCCTTAATGTAGGGATAGATAGTAACAGCATCGTCGCTGCCATTGGCTTCTTCCTGATCCATCCCTCTCAACACGCCTATGTGAACCTGGACCTCTCCTGGGTCAAAGGTGCATCTTCAATCATCCCGATGCAGTTGCTCCGTTTCATGCCACGCTCCAGACGCCTTTGATGCTTCGCAAAGAAAATCCAATCTCAGCGAACGATAGGGCAAGACAGTCGATGAAGCTCTTCACCACGTCTCAGCAATATATTGGCCAGTTTCTTTCTTGCCTTCCCAGAAAGTTCTGGCCTCTTCCTCGTTGAGTTTCCCCTTTCCCATCGCCACATCCACTAGCGCTTTCTCAACGCCTTCACCCATACCTGTACTGCTTCCGCAAACGAAGACTCGGCCATCAAGAGCATTGATAATGAACCAGACCAGGTCGGCTTGTGCTCGAACTTCCTCCTGAACATATTTCTTCTCGCCCTTCCGGCTCTGGACAATCTTCTTAACCTTGTCTTCATGAACACCCCAATCTCCGGAATACAATTCGTCGACCAGACTGTCACGCACACCTTGAAGCACCCAGACTTTGTTCGCGCAGTTGGCCGATCGAAGTCGTCTGTGAACGAAACCTCTGAACGGAGCAACACCAACACCTGCTCCGATTAGAAGCATAGGCCCATCTGACACGAACTCCCTAGCCAGTGGATTCGCCATCAAACCCCTGAACATTGGAATTCTGAGATCGAGTGATCGTGGGTCAATACCCGCATTCTCTGCTGCAATGAGCTTCTGCGCCGTTCTTTCAAGAAAACCGCTTCCGACACCGGTGCGAGTGCCGTTGGTGAAATCAGGAGACTCGTGGACCGTGACGGCTATTTCGATCAGGCGACGGCAATTCTGCTCGTCTCGAAGACAGCTGACTTGTGGATCCTGGGAAAGGGAGTAGAATCGCGGCATGAGAGTGTTAAGGATAGATAAGAGATGGTCGAGAGGCGGTCGAGAGGAGCAAAAGGCCGAGAGAAGTTGGAAGAGGGTAATGTATGGACCGGTTCGCAGATCGCAGAAAGGAGCCTGACCTTGAGCAGAGGACAGATAGGTGAGGATCTTCCTTTCATGCGGATCCTCTGCATATTCAGCAAGGAGGCGGAGGAGACCTTTGGTGGGCGCATACGACTGCACGTCCGAACACCAGGTGAGTAGCTCGCGCCTAGTCGTGACAAGCTCCCTAGGTTGATCATCTCCCCATATGGTTGGCCAGCGTCCATTGCTTGTCTTCATAAGCACTGGCTTGTCTCGGACGAGTTTTGGCACGGCGAGGAGATCGAAGATGGCGTCCACTAGTTCGGGAGAGTTAGGTGCACAGACTCCAATGGCACCGCCGACAACAAAATCAATATCGCCACCTTCGAGAGGGTAGTCTGTCACATCGATATCGAAATGAAAGGTCCGTTTCTCGGCACCAGGTTTTGTGAGCTCGCGAGCATGGAACAGGGGCGCCGAATAGACCTCAAATGGTGGGTGAGGAGTCACGAATTGCGGAGGGTGTCTTGCGATATCCACAGGTGGTCCTGTGATGACAGTGTTGGTACCGAGAGAAGCAAAAGTGACAGTCTTCTTCGGCAGTTCAGAAATGCTGGTCAGATCGCTCTCCAATCCAATCGGACCGAGCCTGAGGCCCATACTTCGGAAAGCTTTGTTAGTAGGTACTTGCACTGGGAGCTTTAAGCGAGACTCGTCTTGGTTGTCCAATGGTTGCATCATGCAGCATCCTCCACCACAGCAAAGTTTGTCCGTTCCAAGTATTCGTCGCATATCTTCCGAGTTTTGTGAGACCAGCATTGTCGAAGCGCGTCGTTTTCTTGGACGGTCATCGCTAGACTTCAGCTGTTCGAAGTCCATGGCATTGTCGTCGACAGTTGGGTCTGTAATTGGAGTAGAGGCATCCGAATCGGTCGTGTAGTCGGACGCGGCTGAGCTATTAGAGAGTAGTGGCGGTTGTCCATTGTTAGAGTGAGAAGGCGAGTATTTGGGGAAATTCGTTGGTTCTTCTGGGATAGGATCGTTTGGATGAGAAGTTGATGTCTTTGGTAAAGGGTGATGAGTAGAATGGGCGATGGGTGATGATGCCATCATGGTGGTGGAGGGTGACGAGAATGACCAACGCTGTGTACCATTTGCTGTGCAGAGGCTAATGTTAGCAGATGAGCAGGAGCATCATCTCGAGTTCGTTTTGGATGAAAAGGACGCGTTGAAGGTAGATTTGGGATCAAACGTACTCATTCGAAGAGTGGTGACATAAGATGTGGAGAAGGGTGAGGAGACAAGCCTTCGAAGTAAACGCGCCTGGAAAGGAAACAGGATAACCGACAGAGCGATTAGTATGTGATAAAATGGGGATTAGCAGGGTCCACAGCAATGGCAGAGCATTTGTAGGTTTACCTCTGAGTTTGTAATAGTGGAGTGAAAGTGGTAGGAAGTATTGCTGGGCATAGAAGCCTCCTGGGCGCCGCAGTGTAACCACCTCGTATTTTACATGGTGTCAAGGGTGTCGCTCATTATCAACCAGCGATATAAGCTGTATTAAGTATGGTATGGTAAGCCTTGTCTGCTGTTTCGAGAAGCCTCCCGGCGCTGGGCCCAACATATTCAGCCCGCAATCATCAACCACCTGGTACCAGCAATGTCTCAAGATCTGCGGTAAGTCCAGTCGCTTGATTCAGGCACGCTTAACGCTGACATGAAGATGACAATGATACATGCCGAAATACTCCCTAAGAAGATGCCGGTGGAAGAGTTCTTCGCCCCTGCTTTCCGTCTCGGACAATCACCCATAGATCTTTTCGGACTGCCGTTGGTCTCATATGCCACGTGGAACACTCGTCTTGATCTTCCCAATGTCTACTTGCAACCGGAGCGCGTGCGCTTGAGATTGACCCCAATGAGTTTGGTTTCAAGGCGTCATATGTGCATGAAAACATGTGGGTGAGTTTACTGTAGACTTGCAACAGAAGTCAGAGTCGGTGCTAACAGCATGCCACTCCCTAAAGAGGCCGTTTCAATGGATGTGCTTCCGTGTTCCTGCATCAGTGAAACCACTACGTCAGCAGGGTAGACTCACTCGTCTTGGGTTTACGGAGTAGCAAACGCGTAGGGTGGCAGCAGGGGGCTCTCACAGAACGTAGTGGTCCAAGCTAATCAGATCCGGCTCGCTGAAGACCAGATAGAAATACTTCAGCGTTTCAGCCAGCCAGAAGCTCTCCATGCGGTCTGCCTTGATTGGTAGAGCTTGGGTCACATCGTCGATGGCAGCATTTGCAATTTCGGTCTTGGTTGCGTTCTCGATGCTCTCAAACATTTGCCAGGCGATGTCTTGATAGGCCCTGTCACCGGTGATGCGGTAGAGGATGAAAACGGATTCGATGGCCTCGGGTCTGCGGCATCTATCAATACCCGCTATACATCCACGTAAAGCTTCACACATACCTTAGAATATACCTTCTGTCGCCAATGTCAGAGAAGCCTGGAGCTAGTCTTCTAGATTTAGCAAATTCGATCAGTTCCTGCTGTGTTGGTACGTCTGATTGCGTTTCCAGATGATGGCGGTTCTGGATGGCCTGGTACCACTTTGGCTCGCTCCATTCACACTCGGCCGGTTCTGCGTTGCTGACACCAATGTGACATGGCACAGTGTGGAATGTTTCTGGCATCAATCCTGTCGGCATGGCTCTGTACGCCCAGACACAGCCAGCAACGAGTCGCTTCGCAACATCAATGTCGTCAGGTCTATGGAAGATCTTCGCTCCAATGGCTACCATGCCTCCCGCGAAGCAAGCAAGATGTTGTCCTTGAGGGTCCAACGAGATGTGACCTTCTTTGTTGATCGCTGCGTTTCCGCTCAACAATACGTCTTCTCCCTTCTCGGTCATGGGTCGGAAGAAAATATACCTTTCAACCATCTCTATAGTGTCTTCATACATTTTGCGAAATTGGTTTCCCTCTTCTCCTCCCCCGGCGAGCATCAGGTACTCCTTCGGCAAATACTCGTACGTCGAATCGGCCATGCCGCCTAATGTGAACAGGGTGTGAAATGGTCGACTGGGCCATTCTTGGAGATCAACAACCACAGGCCACAGCCCTGGAATTGCAGTGAGATTCTGCATCCTCTGTAGCTCGTTTGTGATTCTCTGCACGGCATCAAAGTATTTCATCTCCCCGGTAAGCTGCGCCAGCCGAGTGAATTCTAAAGTCAGACTGCCAAATTCAGCCAGCAGGGTCGTCTCCCCGGGAAAAATCTCCTCACCTCTTGCACTTGTCATCCACTGCCATCTCGTCACAGGCATTCTATGCGGCGTGTCAAAAGCTGCATAGAGCATCTCCGCCAGCTCCTGTGCCTTTCTTAGTAACACCGGATACTTCCCACCACTGAGATCGTGAGCTGCGAGCAGACCACCAAGGTACCTGATTGTTGTCTCAAACACATTGAGAGTATCTTCCTCGTTTCTGTTGAAATCTATCGCTTCCGCAGCCGCGACGCACTGCTCGAAATCATCGTTGAGGCCCATGATCCAGAGTGTATCCATTGTGTCGACGAGAGTAGCACCCCATCCTCCGAAGCTAGATCGCCACTTTCCAGATATAGGTGAGACTTCATCCTTCCCCCAGGCATGTTCCTTGTAGCCATTCCACGAGCGCAGAAAGGTCGCTTTGACAGCATCTCTCCTCTCCAATCGGCGATTCCTGCTCAATATATTCTCTGCCAGAGAAAATTTCTGCTGAATCTGTGGTATAGCTTCGGCTAGACCAGTAGGTAGAGGGATGACAGATGTGACAGGATATCTTTCTGGCCGCTTCTGCCAATGGAGGCGTTTTTCATCGTCAATTGGTACCGGAGTAAGCGGTTTTGATGAAGGTCGACTGAAGCGCTGGAAAAAGAAATAGAGGGCACAGATGAGGAGAAAGGCGGGGAGAAGGTAGAGGCGCCGGGTGAGTAACATTATTCGCGCTTCCAGCAACAGATATCGATATCAGATCCGAGCTAGAGGTGCTACCGAGAAAGGCGAAAGATTCACGAACAGATGAGATGGACATGAACATGTGGATCGTCATTGCTGATATCGAAAGTATACTTCTTAGTGCAGAAACACGTTCAACTAAGAAAATTGACCAAGAACCGCATACTCGTAGATGGATGTCGGTTTCTGCGCAGTCCGTAGTGTCGATGCGACGTGCCCGAAGATTGCTTGCATTAGTTAGCGTTGCCGAGGTCCCGGTCCTGTCTTTGTGATATTGAACCTTGAATTTCAGCATACACTGTCGATGAAGGATAGCCGTGCGTTTCAACCAACGGGATAGACAGTCACACTATGCGGCGCTGATTTTGCCGGAGCTAATGCCATGGCAAGTCTCTCATCGAATAATGCTTTCTAGACGTGTATTATTACCACCCTCTCAAGGTAGAAGCGGTCACCAACAATCGGTTGATGTCCTGGTTGAAGTCTAAAACCGGCAAAGTTAGTATCACGAGCTCAATCACCAGAAACACTTCAACCATGCCACCAACTGCGCTTATATTCTTACCTGCCCCGAATGCCAACCCTTCCTCCCTGGCAGTCAACACTACAACCTCCCCAACTTCCACCCTAATCATTCACATCTCTCGGACATACAGCTCCAAGCCTCATGGAACATACAATCTGGAGCACCGTCTCCTGGTTGACACCTCGTCTTTGCTGCCCGGGCACACTGCGCCTAGACGTTATACACATTTCCTCGCGCTATCATCTCAGTTCCCTGGGAAGACGTTCGTGGGAACCAGCGCCAGCGCTGCAAGTTCTACTGCCCCTCCCAACGATTCTACCAACGGATCTGTCACCAAGACAACGAGTTTGTCCGGCGAGGTCACGATCATCACTATCCCGGCACAGCCGGACACGCTCTTCCCACTTCTCATGCAAAGGATGTCACCGCTCTGGGCACCTCGACAGGCTCACCGAGTAGAAGGGGGCGTGTCGTTTATAATTGGTGACTGGAAGGTTCGCATTGGTGAGTTGAGGATTTCGGGTGGGCAGGGACAAGGCAGGGTTAGAGGCTGTATGTGTGAGGTCGAGTTCCTTTTCGGCAATGACGTCGAAGAAGAAGATCGTGAGGAAATAAATGGGTTGGCGAGAGCATTTTTTGACAGTTTGATCCAAGGTAGTGCTGTTGATACTCGTGGGATGAAAGTCATTGGGCCTTTGGCTGGTGGAAGGGGTGGGTTAATGCGGCAGTACATGGACTTGCTGAAATTCTCAAGGAGTTAGAAGGATTATAGATGCTGCATCTACGCTTAGATGAGAGGGTATAAGTTGGTAGCAACTATTCCCTAATCTGATATTCTGCTGTTGCTCAAAACGGACCTTGAATTTTTTCAAATAGCGGACATAAAGTGGAAGGACACCTGTACAGTGGATAGATATTTGGAGAAATTTTGGTGAGAAGTATGGCATGCAGAATACAGACGTCTCAAGTCAAGGATAAAGCAAGTTTTGAGATCTTCTTGACGCAAGACCTTAAAATTCACCTCTAGCAACGAACATCACGCGAAGTTAGGGGCTGAAATGGTCACAACAGTGTCTCAGATTTGACTAACATGATTCACGAGCCAAACACTGGTTTTTCACAGCCAAAGCAGGTCGGAATCGCTGCGGGAGACAAATTTGAGGTATCAACCGGCCATCTGATAGCCTAGCCTGCATTAAGTCAAGAGACGAAGCAAGAAGAACATTCCATCCAGGGCCATGTCCATCACATCATGGCTGCAGAGAGCACTCTGCGCCGATTCATGCCGGCGATTACAGCCCAATACCGAAGGAAGCTCTGTCTACTTCTGCATCATCAACTGAACGAACTCATTGTCTGTGAAGCATTAGTATTGAAGCAGGAGGCGGAATTGGTCGAGATCTGACAATCAATTCGCCCATCACCATCTTGATCTGCTTCGCGAATCATCTCACCAACCTCATCATCAGTCAACTTCTCTCCGATGGAAGTCATAACGTGGCGGAGCTCGGCCGCCGAGATAAATCCGTTGTTATCGCGATCGAATACTTTGAAGGCTTCTCGAATTTCTTCCTCGGAATCGGTATCCTTCATTTTCCTTGCCATCATTGTGAGGAACTCTGCCAACGCCGAGTCAGTCATGTAATATTGGGCGCCACATGGTTTTCCATACCTGGGAAATCGATAGTGCCATTGTTGTCGGCATCAACTTCATTAATCATATCTTGTAGTTCAGACTCTGAGGGGTTTTGGCCCAGGGATCGCATTACGGTGCCTAGCTCCTTGGTCGTGATTTGTCCTAGGTAGTTGAGCGCCATGATCAGCCTCTACCTCTTCAACGTCGTAGTATGCGACGGGAGCATGCTTCGCGATAGCACCGTGAGGTAGACCAACCATCGCCATCCTTGTCCTATGCGATACCGATATCAGTACATGTGGATGGGGGGAGATTATTGAAGCCTACTCACGAACAGAGAGAACGCTTCTTTGAACTCGGAGACTTGCTCCTCGGTGAGGGCATCAGCCTAGTGAGGACGACGTCGATGTCAGCATGAAGTCTTGCAAATGCAAACCCGCACTTTCAGCTCGCAAACTGCGAGGGGGCCCAATCTCAAGGACATGCCCATACCATAATGACAGATAGTGTGGGACTTTGGACAAGGAGTAAATGCCACTTGTCGATATCAAGGTTGAAGAGGAGATTGAAGACGGGTAAATTAAGAAGCGCAAGACAGAGGCACGAATTGATGCCTTGGGGTGAACTTGTCTGCATTATGTACGCCAATGCTTTCCAGCGCTGAAACGTTAATCCGACCGGAGGATGCGGCTCGAAGCGGACTGCTTGGTATTGCATTCTGGCCGCAATTCTTTGACATATGAGTACTTGCAGCACAGCCATAGACCTGTCTTTGACTTCATGGTAATTCTTGATAGTACTGTATGATCATCGACTTCTTGAGCCCCCTCCCATGAACAAGATTCACACCCCTTCAACATGAACCTGGAAGGACGGTAAATACGCAACCCTCAGGGTCCCAGAATTTGAGTCTAGGCACAATGTGGCGGGACAGGACCAATCTGTACGTGACTGACATCGCGAAAAGATTGCTCGAGACTGAACTAGACAAGCTACATTTCCTACCGACAGTCATATACTCACCATCCTGCGAAGAAGCCCCGATTTGGTCGCCTTTCCCCCAACGGGTTCGCGCATCATGGCTCAGAAGAACGAAGAGGCCTGATCTCTGCCGGAGCATACGAGGACGATGGAGACGCAATCATTGAGATGGATCTGCTCCCTCCAAGGTGGATTGACGTCCAGGACGAAGTGACGGAAATCCTGACAAACGTGACGCTCAAATCTGCAAACCTGGAGAGGCTTCACCAGAAGCATGTATTACCGGGGTTCGACGATGAACATATCAAGCAGCAGGAGGAGCGAGAAATCGAGAAGCTGACACAGGAGATCACCAGAGGCTTTCACGAGTGTCAAAGGGCGATTCAAAAAATAGAGAAGATGGTAAAAGAAGCACAGATTGCGGGATCTTTGAGCAAAGGAGATGAGGCAATGGCCAGGAATATCCAGATTGCTCTAGCGGCCAGGGTCCAAGAAGTCAGCGCGAACTTTAGGAAGAAGCAGAGCAACTACTTGAACAGTACCCTTAGCTCCCATTCGTTCGATGAGAAAGGACTGACAGTCGACAGAAATGCGCGCCCTTGGAGGTTTTGATTCAACGTTCCAGCGTTCATCAACACCGGTTCAGAATCCGTACTCGGATCCCTCTCTTTTGGAGTCTGACGCAGACAAATCCTTCTCGCAATCGACCCTTCAACAAACAGCGCAAAAACACCTCCGAGGCAACGATGCAGTCATTGCGCAGCGCGAGCAGGAGATCAACGATATCGCAAAAGGCATCATTGAGCTGGCAGATATCTTCAAAGATCTGCAAACCATGGTGATAGACCAGGGCACAATGCTGGACAGAATTGACTACAACGTGGAGAGGATGACTGTGGATGTCAAAGCTGCAGAGAAAGAGCTCATAACTGTAAGTTACCAATTCGACGACTTTTCATCCTCCTTCAGAAATCCCTCGGGTCCGTTCACGAATGCACGTCATCCGCTTTTACTTATTCTATCATTCTCCTGCAGGCCACAGGTTATCAACGCCGGTCCATGAAGCGAAAGATCCTTCTCCTACTACTACTCCTCGTCATCGGCCTGTTTGTCATCCTACTCATCAAGCCCAAGAAATCATCACCACCCAAAAGCGCACCAGTACTCGATGAGCCCACCTAAGCAAATCCTCTCTGTCTTTGATTAATCGCAATACCTTGTGGAGACCCGATATCATAGTCTTCTCTACTAATCTTGCCCAACGACTCAGAAGTCAGAGACACGCTACAATTAGCCGTTCCTCCACTCCTTGTTGTAGATCATGCCTTCAAGCGCGAGGGCATTGCAAGCAGAGCAGACCCGAGCACGCACGATCCAGCTCAGCAAGTAGAGAGTCAACAAGTCCGCTTTCTTTCCCGCTCCGTCCCGTGGCCAAGCGGCTGAGGCCGGAGTCCGCACTGTTGAGAGGTAGTGTATATCTTTTGTGGAAGGCAGTTGCTGGTCAGAGAGCGAAGGTGCGCGGAGTTGTTGAAGAGTTTCGATGTGTGTGTGTGTGCGCGTGCTGAAAGGCTGGTGAGGCAAGTGGGAAGGTTGAAGCAGGCTTTTCCTTGGTTGAGGGAAGGAGGGAGAAGGAGACCCCGAAGGGAAGGGGATAGGCAAGCAATAGCTTGGTCGGCTGAAGGTAGAGCAGGGCCCTGTTTATCTGCACAGATTGAGAGGAATGAAAGTGGAAGTTCAGAGCGCAGCATGCGCTTCATCATTGCACGGTTATTGAAACATTTTGGGTAAGCTACAAACGGCTCCATCAGAATCGTAATCACTCCGGATCTCCCGGTTTCCCATCTTCCTCCTTACCATCCTCCGGCTCCGTCTCAACCAGCTCCCCACCCTCACCGGCACCACCCTCCGCTCCATTCCGCGTAGCCTTAGTAGTGTTCACCATGTTCACCTCCTCCTCAATCTCTCTCAGCCTCTGCTGTCCCTCTTTCGTCGTCGCATCCACGACGCCCTCCTCCAGACTCAACATCCCTCCTTCACCCAGCTTCTCCACCACCTCTTCCGCCTCCTCGACGCTCATCTTACCTAACACCTCGTTCACTTTGTCGAGACTAGCGGCCTGCAACGCCTTCTGTAGGTTCGGGGAGAAGGCGTCGAAGATCTGGCGCGCGGCGACCTCGGTGGGGTCCTGGGAGTTTGGTTCTGGGACCACGATGTGGATTTTCGTGTTTGGGTCTACGGCGTGGAGTTGGATCTGCTCGACGCCTGCCGGGTGCAGGTTTTGTTTCTTCAGCTCTGCTGCGCGCGTCTTGATGCGGTTGTATGTGGTATTGACGTCGTCCATGAAGACTTTGGCTGCTTGGTGGTCTTTCGTCGTGATGCGTTTGAAGAAGAGGCCTGTGCCGTCGCGGCCGAGGTTGCCGCAGTATTGGAGGAGGAGACCTTGGTGGACGCATCGGCGGGCGTAGGCGTCTTTGCCGTCGATTTGGGCGTTGAAGGCTTCGACGAGGAGGCCGTCGGTTTCTCGCTCGGAGACGATGGAGGGGTGTTGGGAGATGAAGTTGAGACAGGGTCTATAGTCTCCTATTTTGATTTTGGCGAATTCTTTGCCGAGAGGGGTGGGTTGAATGTCAGAGTCATCGTCCTCCTCTTTGCCGAGAGAGCCGTCTTCAATGTCGGCTTCGGCGCCGGAGGAGACTGCGTCGTCTGCTCGGTTTAGGGCGTCTCGTGATCCGGCGCCTAGGTTTAGAAGCTCCACTTTCTGTTGGGGGGCAGGAGTACTCTTGGGTTTTTCTTTGGTCTTTTCGACGTGAGAGGTGTTGAATCCTGTTCGCATACTGTCGCTAGTGATTTTCGAGCCTTCTTCCTTTTCGAGAGATGCTAATTTGGCTAATAAATGCTGCTGGAGGCCTTGGACCTTGGTGAGGTGCTCTGTTATTCCACTTATGAAAGCCTGATATCTGTTTTGCTCCTTCTTCTCGTCCACATCCTTTTTCACTTGGTCTACCAAGCTACCGATCATTTTGGAGAATTTGGGCGGAGGTTCCTTCTGCTGAGTGTAAACGCCCTCAGGCGGCTGGGGAGGTTCATCTTTGGCAGGATCACCAGCACTTTCAATCAGAGCTTGGAATACCAGCTCATCAGGATTGCGGGCACTATCTTGATGTTTCTTGAGAGCGTCGAGCAAGGCATTGATCCGTTCCAGGAGGCCATCATTGATGATCCGCTCGTACTTGAGGGTCTGTATCTCGTGCCGTCGCTGGTCTCGTTGTTGATGAATCTGATTCTGTTTGGCACGGATGAAAGACTTCTTGTCCACATTAGGATGAACTTCGATATCGGAGTCGTCGGACAGCTCGAGAGCGTCCCACTTGCTGTAGTCGAGTACCATGACTGGCTAAGATCTGCGGACGTCGGAAGGCGGGATGATGCACTGGAGGGTAACGGGCAGAGACGCAGCAACCAGAAGATTCACGAATGTCTGCCACGATGAGCACGCTACACAGAACCTGGCGCAATAGAGCACATCGAGGTGTAGCAGTTCACCAGTGCCGAATCTCACAGAATGGAGGCCAAGAGAGCAAGGTGCGGCGCAGGTGAAACTCGCAGGGAGCCCCAACGCTAACTTCCTACCACGGTAGCTCCTCCGGCCGGATGACGGACTGCTGTGAGCTTAGGCAGCTGATTTTCTTAGAGCATATCTTGGTGGCTTCTGCAAGATCACTTACACAATCAACGTCGGCGAATGATGGAGACTGAAGTTTGGCCGGCTACTCAATCGTCTTCGAAGTGCGAAGGTGGAGGCAGGTGTCCGAGCAGATTATGAAGCAAAGTCCTGTCCGCAGCGTAAAGCTGCTGGCGGCCTCGCCAACCAAGAGGTCCCCTCGACTTTCCAATGGGTTCACAGCATCATTTCCTCAGTCAGCTCCAAAGGATAGGACACTGCCAAGGTCCTTTCGTTCACAATCGTTACAAGCCGGGCAATTTCCTGGTAGCTTGCGCCCATCTTTTGCCAGCCTACAGCAAACCCGACTGGCTTTTGGCAAGACTGTCCCTCCACTGAAAGGCATACTCAGCCAGGTGCGACAGATATCCACTACCAGACCTCTCCGAGACCTACCCACACCTGTTGTGAAGGAGAGCGAAGAGGAGGCGGCAAAGACAGAAAAGAAGGGTGAAGATGTTGAAGCTGGCGAAGCTGAATTCGGAAGGACGGAAAAGGCTTCTCAAGCATCACAGATCAACCTAAGTGCAAGATTGTCCAAGGAAGGATCATCTCACGGGCAATCTGCTGGTTCTGGGGAGGTATGGAGACTGATCAAGATCGCAAGACCAGAGGTCAAGATCCTCGGGGTGGCATTCGTTCTCCTGCTCATTTCATCGTCCATCACTATGTCGATACCCTTCTCGATAGGCAAGATTCTGGACATTGCAACCGCCGGAACTAGTAAGGAGGCATCTGGCGCTGATGAAGCCCCAAAAGAAATGCTCTTCGGACTGAGCATCAACACATTTTACATGGCCCTTGCTGGGATACTTGCCACTGGAGCTGCTGCCAATTACGGTCGCATCATCATTCTGAGAATCGTGGGCGAGCGTGTTGTTGCTCGATTGCGTTCCAACCTTTTCCGACGCACTTTCATCCAAGATGCAGAATTCTTTGACGCCAATCGTGTCGGAGACCTGATCTCCCGCCTGAGCTCTGATACCATTATTGTCGGGAAGTCAATTACGCAAAACCTGTCAGATGGACTTCGTTCTTTAGTGTCCGGTGCTGCAGGGTTTGGCCTTATGGCCTACGTCTCCATGAAGTTAACAGGCATTTTGTGTCTTCTATTTCCGCCCGTTGCCATCGGCGCATTTTTCTACGGCCGTGCTATCCGGAATCTAAGTCGCAAGATTCAGAAGAACCTAGGTACGCTCACAAAGATTGCCGAGGAGCGATTGGGCAATGTACGGACTTCTCAGGCTTTTGCAGGCGAGCTGCTGGAAGTACATCGATACAATAAGCAAGTACGAAGGCTTTTCGAACTTGGCAAAACCGAATCATTCATCAGCGCCACGTTCTTTTCTACTTCTGGTCTTGCAGGAAACATGACCATTTTGTCTCTCTTATATGTTGGTGGAGGCATGGTTTCGAACGGCGCTATATCTATTGGCGACTTGACTTCTTTCTTAATGTATACCGCATACGCCGGCTCTTCCCTCTTTGGCCTCTCCTCTTTCTACTCCGAACTCATGAAAGGCGTTGGCGCTGCAAGCCGATTATTTGAGCTTCAAGACCGAGATCCTACCTTCTCACCGACAAAAGGGATTAAAGTCACCTCGGCTCGTGGACCCATTCGATTCGAAAACCTGACTTTCAGCTATCCAACACGACCGGCCGTGAACATCTTCAATAAGCTCAACTTCGAAATTCCTCAAGGTACTAATGTTGCCATTGTTGGTCCATCCGGTGGAGGCAAGTCAACAATTGCGTCTTTGATCTTGCGATTTTACACACCAACAACTGGGCGAATTCTCATCGATGGGACGGACATTGCGACCTTGAACGTCAAGTCTCTACGACGCAAAATCGGCATAGTAGGTCAAGAGCCTGTACTCTTCTCCGGCACCATCGCAGAAAACATTGCGTATGGAAAACCGAATGCCACCAGATCCGAGATCATCGCTGCAGCCAGGAAGGCCAACTGCAACTTCATCAGTGACTTTGTAAGTTCTAACCGATCCCCCAATCACCCATCACCTCGCTAACCCCTCATCCTTCCAGCCGGACGGTCTCGAAACGTCCGTAGGAGCCCGCGGGGCCCACCTCTCTGGCGGCCAAAAACAACGCATAGCCATCGCGCGCGCCCTCGTCAAAAACCCGGACATCCTAATCCTCGACGAAGCAACCTCAGCCCTCGACGCCGAATCCGAAACGCTCGTCAACTCCGCGCTCGCCGCCCTCCTCCGTGGAAATAATACCACCATCTCCATCGCGCACCGCCTCTCCACCATCAAGCGCTCCGACACCATTGTCGTGTTGGGGAATGACGGCCGGGTGGCCGAGCAGGGCAGCTATCGGGACTTGAGCAGAAGGAAAGAAGGCGCGTTTACGAAGCTGATGGAGTGGCAGATGAGTGGGGCGGAGACGGGGAATATGTCGACGCATTCCGAGGCGGGCAGGGATATGGCGGTTAGGGGGGAGGGGGGAAGGGGCCCACCGA
>JAABUK010007674.1_pt1 | contig 15465 bp, 11 predicted proteins | sample 5559141 | NCBI WGS metagenome assembly JAABUK01 (sample SAMN10711869, study PRJNA513367) | rock metagenome | isolation source: Antarctica rocks | place: Antarctica: Victoria Land, Pudding Butte nord | collected 2016-01-03
GGTTATATCTTAGTAGATATATATTATCTAGGTACTCCCCTATTTTTTCCTAAGTCTCTTAGAGATTAATTCTAATATATATACTACCTAAGATATTAGTATATTATAGCTTATATTAAGTTCTATTACTTAACTCTATATTCTTTATATTTCTAAGCCGCTAGCTTAAAGCTAGTAGTACCTAGCCTTATAATTTAGTAATAGAAATAAATAGTATAATCTTTAAAATCTATTAATAAATAAATATTATTATTAAAATAAGTAATTATAAGTAAAAAAACTAAACTTATATAAAGATTAAAGATTATAAATATTATCTATTACTATCTACTTATATTATTACCTTAAAGTTATATATTCCTAATATTTATAATATAATATTTAAAAGCTATTAATAAAAGAATCCTATTATTAGAATATTAACTATAAATAATAAAAGTTTAACTTATAAAAGGATTAAAGATTATAAGTATTACTTATTATTATCTACTATTATATCCTCGCCTTAAAGTTATATATTCCCTAATATAATTATATCCTATTTATCTAATTATTTTTATCTACTACTTAAAGGCGCTATTTATATATACTAAGATAAGAATTATATAAGTAGTAATATAGAAGGAATTAAATAATATTTAATAAATAATAATACCTTATATAAGTTTAAGGAGAAATAGCGCTAGCTTTAAGATAAGAAGAGAATACCCCTAATAGTAATACTTAATAGAATATATACTTAAAGTAATATTAATAATAGTAGCTATTATAATTAAATAGGATAAACTTTAAAGCTTTTTAAAATCTATATTAATATTATATAAGTAAAAGTAAGATATAATAAATAAACCTAGGAAGATTCTTTTAAAACTTAAATCTCTAATTAAAAATAATATAAAGCTAACTTAAATAAAGTATTAAAAGAGAGTTACTAATAATAGTATTCCTTATTAAGAAATAGATAATAAAGAATTTATAAATATTATAATAGACTTATTATACTTATATATATTAGATATTATATATATATATATTAAGGTTATAAATATATACTCGCGATTATTAAAGAATAAGTTAATAAGTCCTAAATAATTAAATATTAATAGAGTTATTTAGAAGTTATAAGAAGTATATTTAATAACTAGAGCTAATACTAAAGCTTAAAGTAGGTTTGAAATTTATAGATATTAGTCTAACTATAAATTAATTAATTAGAAACTCTATTATATTAATATATTAGTATAATATATATTTAGGAATATATAACTAAGACTAAACTATAATACTATAGTATTATTATAGTACTAGAAAATACCTATAAAATTCTAGATTTTTATATATATTAGATAATCTACCTCTACTACCTAGCGATCGTAAGTCTTGGCGTAGTTAGATATATAGATTTAGCTAACGAAATCAGTTATATCTTTATTGCCAATAGGCCGATTTACATGATTTCTAGGGCGATTTACTTGGTAGGCCTATGCGTATTATATGCACTATCTGGATATGGATCACGATAAGTAGACGTTGATTGGTTAGTATGTTAAGGCACAGGTACAGCGGGCAAATCGGTGCCAAGACATATGGATTTGGTAGGTACACCCATGGAATCAATGATATCTTTGTCGCTAACTGGCAGGTTGACGTCATTTTAGGGTGCATGTACTCCGTAGGCCTATGCGCATCATATATACTATTTAGATATGTATCATGATAAGTAGACGTTGATTGGTCAGTATGTTAAGGCACAGGCACAGCGGGTAAATCGGTGCCAAGACATATGGATTTGATAGGTAAACTTACGGAATCAGTCATATCTTTGTCGCCAACAGGCCGATTTACGTCATTTTAGGGGCGATTGGCTCGGTAGGCCCATGCGCATCATTTGCACGATTTGGATATGTATCATAATGAGTGGACGTTGATTGGTTGGCAAGACAGTAGCATAAGTACTCAGACATATTAGCAACGTCTTGGCAACGTCTTGTCGCATGGATTTCGGTGTACTCGTACTGACTACATATACGTCCCGAGGCTAAATTTTAGCGTCTTGGCAGCGGGTTTCCCGTAATAGTCTGTTTACTATAGTATTTACTCTACTTAATAGCTCTATTATCATTGGTACTATAGAGTTATATAGTAAGGAAATACCTTATATCGTAAGGATAGTAGTAGTAATATATAGACTTCTTTATAGTAATAAGCACTAGGATATTAAGCGTAAAATAGATATACTAGCTAATATTATAAAGAAGATTATATAGATAACTACTAATAGAATTAAGAGTTAAGACTTTTGAAAGGTATTAATATACTTAGGAGACTTTAATTAACCTAGCTAGTACTCTTATATAAGTTAAAGACTAATTAGATCTCTTAACGACTATTTATTAAGTTATCCTTAAGTACTTATACTTATCTTATATTAAGGCTATCTTAGATTAAGAAAATATTAATATTCCTAGGATAAATAGGAAGTAAAAAAGGGACTAAGATAAAGATAGATAGATTAGAAGATAGTTATTAGTATTAAGGATATTACTTATAAGAATAAATTTATAATATACTTATATTGATAATATTAATAGTTATATTATTAAGCGAATTAAGTAGAAAATTAATCTAAAAAGTCCTAATTAGCCTATTATAAGTAATATAAAAAAGATAACTTATACTTATAAATATTTAATAAATTAGAAAAGAGGTCTATTTTTACTACTTTAGATAAATATTATTATAAGATCTAAGGAGGTTATTATAAATAATAATATATATCTATTAAGAAGTATATATTAGCTGAAAAGGTTACTACTACCTAGGCTCTAGTATAATTTATATAAATATATTAGGCCTACTATTTAATAGAGCTAGATATTAGGCCTTAATACTACTAATTAGTATATACTTATTACTATTAAAAGATATAAAATAGAAGTTAATATTATACTAGCTAATTAGATAGTAGAAGATTTAATAGTTAAATAATATTATCTTATTAAAATCCCTAGTACACTAAAGTAAGCTCTATTAGAGATAGGTTTTACTCTCTCTTTTTATAAGGAATTATTAATAAATTAAAGGATAAGAATTAATAACTTAAGAAGTATAATATAAAATAAATAATATATAATAGAGGCGAAAAGAGGTAAAAGTAAAATTAAAAAATTAATTGAATCTTTAAGTATATCCCCTTTTAATCTTAAAAGGCTATAGTATTAATAGTAATTAGTATAAGGACTATATCTTATTAGCTTATTTATATATATACGTAGAGTAGATTATAGTAAGGAATCCTAATAAAAATATATAGGTTATTAAGGATAATACTCTTATATATATTAAAGTAGTAAAACCTTATTAAGATAAAAGGAAATAATATAATATTTTAAAATTAAATTAAACTCTTAACTTACTTAATCTTTATTAAATTCAATTATTATAAGATTTTTTTAAGGATATCTTATAACCTTATTAGTATTAATTTAAGAGGATAAGTAAAAAGGTAAAAAATAACACTAAAAAGGCTCTTAAATAGGAGTAGAATTTTAATAAAATTAATAGTAGAATAAGTAAGTTATTACTTACTAGCTAAGTAAACTAAGGCTTTACTATATATAAGAGGGTAATAATAAGTTTAAAGGATAAAGATATCTTCCTAAGTATAAGTATTATAACCTTTCTACTTAAAATCCTTTATACTAATAATCTATCCTTATATAATATTATTCCTATTTTCTAGCTATTACTCTAGTTAATCCTTAATAGTATTATATTATACCTAGCCTAAGAAGGTAGTATTATCTTATAAAGTAATATTAATAACTAGAGTAGTATTATTTAAATAAAGAGTAAATATAATAATACTATTAATTTAGAGGTAATAATAGTCTTAGGAGAAGTTATCTAATATATCTAATTAGTTAGCTAAGTAATAGAACTATATAAATAAGTATTTATATAGATATAACTTATTATAGTAGTTATAATAGTATTATTAACTAGAAATAAGAGTATTTATATAGAGAATATCTAGCTAAATAGGTAAAATCTTAGTTAGATAATTAGTGGGTTCTCCCACTACTACTAAGCGACCGGACTTACTTGTAGTCAGTACGAGTACGAACTCATGGAATCAGTCATATCTTTTGTATCAACAGACTGATTCGCATGATTCTTGATGCCCTGAGTAGCGTAGTATAATGCGCATCTTTTGGTATTAACCAATTAAGATCATATGCGTGGGTACATACGTGCATGCGATGCGCAGATGCTGTCACCAAAAATCTTGATGTTCCGCTAAAAACGGCGCTAGGCCAAAGGTCGTAGCTGGGGACTTTTAACCAATCGATAAGCGTGGATAAGATTAGGGGTCCCAATTACCGGATATTCTATCCTAGCCGCTCAGAGGACACGCTAGCCTAATCAGGTAGACATGCCGATATGCCGACGGTCAAATGTACGATTTTCTCCGCAAGAAACTTATACAGTGGTAGCATAGCGAATCAAAAATTGGGGTAGATGGTATATCCATAGAATAGACTGGACTTCTTCGTCATAATCATGTAATCCAAAATGTCTAAGAATCTCTATAGGAAGGCAATTGCAGAACTCCACGTCGTTGAATCATGTATAACAAGGATAGATGAAAGCATACAGCAAGTCCTCCAGCCTTTCAGGAACAGAAGTTGGCTGACGGTTGATGATGGCAGCTTTTAGAGTGTCGTCGTCCCCTCCATGACTTGCACGAAAGGAGTCGTTGAGAGTGCAAGCGGCACCGAGCAACAGGATCGACCTGTATTTGGAAGCAGCATCAGCGGCAACAAATCTCTCCACAGCGAGGTACGCGATTGAGGGTATGGCAAGTTCGCAGCTCTCGGTGAACGTCTTGAGCGGTTGGGCGCCTGTCTGGGTCCGAATCTATCATGCGCTTCAAAAGCCCCTGGAACCTATCCTTCGTTTCGTAATGATTCTCATCAACCAGCGCCATCCATTCTAGAGTTCTCGCGATGGTGTAGCGATAGTCGCTGCGTCCGAACTCGTCGGTTCGGAACCTTACGAAATCTCCGACTCGTCGGCGCTGAAGTATTGTGTAGATCTCGAGGAAGACGCACCCAAGGCTAAAGATGTCGGCCATGGGCTGCCCTATGGACGTAGGCTCTTCCGGTCTCCACTCTGGCGGTTTATAATATCCCTAGCGGGGTCAGTGATTATGTTCATGGGAGGAATGAGACATTACATACCGCGGCAGGGTTCGTGGGCCTCGGACTTCTCGACCTAGGGCTAGTGGGCCTGGGGCTACCATTTGCAGAACCTCGCGAAGGTCGACGACCAATGTCAAGCCTTCCAATAGCGTCTATAAAGCGCTGCATGGTAGGACCGTCGGTCCCCTCAGACCTCAGTCCATGGGAAAATTTCGAGAGAAATATCATGTCCTCGTTCACTAGAACATTTTCGGGTCGGATGTCGCCATGGTCATAGCCAGATGTGTGGACGGACGCCATTGCGCTCGCCAGGCACCCAAGGCTTCTCGTCAGGAAACGAAGATCTACAGCCAGGTTCTTGTTCAGTTTCATTTGGATCTCAGCCAGTTCCATGTAGCTTCTCAGGTCATATTGCGCTGCGGGTTCGTATAGAAGCCCATATATATCTTCCCCCTGCCGGTAGGTGCTATGTAGTCGTACAATGTGTCGGTGGCTCGCCTTCCTCAGGATTGCTGCTTCGTTCATGGCCAGCATCGGACCCACGTCATTACCCAGAGATGTTATCCTTTTACGAGCCAAAAGATGTGGGGCAACTGCCACAACGTCAAGAGTGGAGTGCTCCCATTGACGCAGGTTTCTTACCCATTGCATCCCAAGATCTGCGTCATTCTCATATCTTGTCCTGAAGTAAAGATCCTTAGTGACGGGTGCTGCGCTTGGGCTTGAGACAAGCGAATCGTAGGTAGCGGTTATGGAGTCCGTCACCAGTAGCTTCTCCAGCAACGGATCATTGTATAACAGTGGCATACAGCACGGACGACAAAAGTATTGTTTCGTCGCGGTCGTGCAGTTTGTGAGGTCCTTCCAGACTGTCTCAGCATCCGGCCGCTGGGCGGGCTCCTCACTGAACATGGCGCGTATTAGGCGTAAAATCCGAACGTCGCACCGCTCCGTCGCCAGACTTTCAAGCCATTTTATGGTCGCCGGAATGGTCCGATGGTAGTAGCCATCTCTTTCTTGGTCCGAATCTCTCCTGTACTTGTAGAAGTCGTCCAAACTGCGACCCTTATATACCGTGAATATCTCGGCGAAGACGCATGCAAGAGAGAAGATGTCGCACGACTTGTTTCGGTGTTGATTTTTTGCTCTTTCGGGCGACGTGTACTTAATCTCGTCAGCGTGGCTCTGTCTTCGCAGAATAGGCAGTTTTTACCATTACTGTTTTATCGGACGGGCCACTGGTCCCACTGTGGGTCTCGGTGAAGGTTTTGGAGAGCCCAAAGTCTGCGAAAAGAACCCGGGGGCCGTCCAAGAGAATGTTCGCGGGTTTGACGTCTCTGTGTCGTACGCTCGTCTCCTTGTGAATGTATAGTAAACCATGTGCCAGGCAGCCCATTATTGTTGGCAAGAAAAGCATACGTGGACCACACAAGTGTTCCATGTTACGCACCTTCATGCTAGAATCGAACATGAGGTAAGTCCTAAGGTCGCAAAGGGCAACGGGCTCCATGATGATGTTGAACCAGTCTCTGTGGGTATAACTTCCAAGTATTCGAACGCTGTGGTAGTGTTTTACCTGGCGGAGTATGTTGACCTCATAGCTAAGCTTCTCGTTGTCTTCCTTGTTGCCATGGGTTTCCATTCTCTTGAGAGCCACAATTCTCTGTGATCCTTTACAGCACCATTCCTCCACCGAGCCGCCATGGCTAGCGGCGGCGAGAGTGTTCACGCGATCCAGCGGTGGTGTTTCCCCCTCTCCATACACTACATTGAAACCATCTCCACGGTCAGTCCACTCCAGAGCTTCTCTGGGCATGCGAGTACTCCATTGCGTCGCTCTTGTGGTGAGCAAGGTCGGCATCACCTTATCAGGACTTAAGCAAACGAAAGCATACAGAGCTGAAGACTGCGCGTCCACAGTGGAGGAGTTTGATGAGTGTCGAAGGTTCGCGTACGAGGAAGGAGAAGGTCAACCCTGATTAACAACTAGAAGGTGGCCATGACGCATGGGCAGTGCGAGCCATGCGGCGAGGGCAGTGACAGTGACCGCATCAGATTGATGTGGCACTACTCTATCTTTGAGGATACCGTCAGCCAATCGCACAGGCTCACCACCCTCCATCAACAGGACGATCAGGCACGTCTACGGCCAATTAGCGGCCGGCTTATTTGCCTTGGCCCGCATTGTCCAATGATCCGGGCGTAATACGGTGAACTCGCAGCCGACCGATACGGCCATGCTTCTTGAGATTACGCCCGCTTTTGGTGAGGAGTATGCCTTGGCTGCTTCATCCATCTGTTGCCGCCCAAAGAGTATTTCAGGCAACGAGTATTGCTTGCCGGATCACCAATGGATTCAGTATGTTCTTGAAGTCGGGATTCGCCTTCGCTCAGCCCCCACGCAATTGGTCATGATGTGGAGAAAAGGTTTGAGCAGTTCCTCGAAGGCCATTACCCTAGAGACAGAAACAAAGTGCACCGTGTAACGCAATCCCTGCAAGCTACTCTTCTAATGAGTTCCATTATGAGCAGAACTGTCTAGGCTGAGCTTCTGATGGGGCTGAGGGTTCGGAAGGAAACTTGCGGCTGATACGTGAGAAAGGAAACTAAATGTCAAGACCGTCTCAGCCTTGTCATAGATCACTAGGGATCAGCCATGTAGGGGAGGGATGCAATTACCTCACTAAGACCCTGAGCAGCTATGCGGACGAAAAGAGGAGCAAGCTATATCTCGTATGGGTCCAGAATTCCTAGGTGCTTTTGAGCTAGCAAAAGCTATACTACCGGTGTGTAAAGCTTACCCTGACCGGAGTCCCGCCGTATAAATATGTCTTGAATTTCAATAACGCTTACAGCTTTAGAATCTTTTACTAAGGCCTTTTATACTACTATTATTCTTATTTTATTTACTTTATACTAGTATACTTTTACTCTTATATTATTCTAAGAGTTCTTTTAACCTAATCATTCTATTAAAGATCTTTATAATAAAAAAATCATAAAGATTTATAATCCTTAAATTCTAGTCTCTTAAGAAAAGTATCTAATAACTTGCTTCCTAGGAAATTTATATAAATACCTCTTCTAATTATTATAAATAGTAAGGAAGAATATTAAATAGAATATATTTTAGAGTATATATATTTACGTAGGAGATTATAGATATAAATAAAGGATAGTCTTAATTTATATATATTATCTATCTTATTCTCTCCTAGTATAGTAGTCTAGAAGTATAGATTACTATGAAAATCAATTTTAATAGAACTATTCTAGTGAAAAGCCTTGTTCTATCTATAACACCTTAAGACAATATTAGAGACAAGGTACGGTAATGCATAATAGTATCGGACTTATAACTAAAGTAATCCCCCATGGTCCTAGATGCGATGCTTTTGAAGAATCGTATCCTATATCCTGGCAAGGCAATCGTTTCAGGGGTTTCTGTCGAGGCCTAGCCGAGACGAGTACCAAAGTTACCAGGACATGGGATAGGTAAGTAGTCTCGAACCTTACCAAGGTAATGACCACGAGAAAAATTGCAACCTTCGCGCAGCTGGCTAAGATCTTGTAAGTTGTGAAACTCTCGGAATGTCATCCTTTATGGGTCTACTGAGTGCAATATCAATGATACGAGAGCACCTCCGAGAATGACGTCTTCTACAAACACCCCCCTCGATTGACGGAAAGTAATAGTCGAGCGTCTCGAAGTCAATCAAAATTTGGAAAGCTAAGTAAGCAAAGAAATCTCCGCGTGAGAACGACAATCAATTAAGCGATTAGACGACGCTACCATGCTCAGGATGCATCTGTAATGCGCGGATAAGGACGCTTTTCTACGACGTAATGTTCGATTTCCTCAGGACTCTAGCTGTCAGGGTGATCTGCTGCAGCTTCTAGTCTACCACGGTAACAAAGTCTGCTGATATGCTATTATATTTGGATTATATCAACAAATTAATAAACAGCTAGTAGAGCCAAATCACACACACCCTGTGACGCACACTTCAGCATGTCTCCATCCTCTACCGTCAACTAACCCATCATGAGCATATCGCAGGGCTTACAGCTCCGAACAGGACAACCCTGAGGCAAGTCAGGAGGCAAGTCCAATGATTTGAGAGCATGCAATCCCGCCATTCGGGCGGGATGGGGCCGCAGATTGATTCTTGTGCTACGCGAGATAGTGGCATTGATTCCCAGAACTCAGCTTGGCATTTTCGAAGGATGGATGTATGAGAGGGTGTCTTAAGGCCTCCAAGGTCCTAGTGAAGCCGTTTCCGCTATATTGGTGGCTGATGATTCATGATGAGATTGAGTTGAAGCTATATCAATAAACAGGCTATGTGAGGGGCCAAACGACGGTAGAATGAGTCCATCCTAGGCGCTATCCTGCCTTTGGCGCTCAATTAGACCTCGCTCTTTACCTTGTATCTCGCACCAATTCCTGAAGGACTCTTTTAGTAAGGCACCTGATAGCCACGGGCATCTGTATCAGCACGTGAAAGAAGCGCTCTCTCTGACACGGAATGAGACGCTTTGGCGCAATATGTTCCGGGAGATCACATTCGAAATTTACTCGGGAGGGGGCTAAGTGGATGTGGGATTCATTGACAGGCTACCAGCGTTGAATAGCAATGCAGAATCAATGCAGAATCAATGCAATAAAGCGCGGCAGTGGCTCGGGGGGTAGCAATTATTCTGCAATAGGACGTCCTATCGTAATGCATGTACCATCCACGCCATGATGAGAATGCAGAGATCCAGGTTTACGATATAGCATCAAGCCTTTTCGCGTCAATCCATTAACACAATGTTTGAGCAAAGACTTGAAACGTGTGACTGAGTCTAAGTGCGCTATTGAAGTTGAAGACAACGTCTCGTTGTTTATCCATTGGGTAAGAATGTTCTTCAACGACAAAAGCAACAAAGCAGTAAGACAAGCCGTTTTGATCATCCGTGCCGGCGAATGCATTTTTAGAACAATGCCGTCGTTGCAAAGTTATTCTTTGCTTCGCAAAAACTGTCGGACTCATGTTAAATGGACATGTCTTGCTGATTGCTGCTTAAAGAAGGCAAAGTATTCGTTCGAATTCACAGATCAAAATTTACCGGATCCGAAATACGCAAGGTCTACTTGCTGTGTCGCTTAGAGTCTAACAAGTTGACGAATCAATCGAATCAAGGGCATTCAATATGGCCAGAACAAGATCAGCAACAGCCAAGAAGGCCTCGAAATCTGGAGCCAGCAAAGTCCAGAATGAAAGCCCAATTCAACGTAAGAGATCGCGCAACCTACAATCGAAACGGCAGGGCCATCGAGGTCGTAGTGTTGAAGAAGACCAAGAGACCTGCCCCAACGATTTCCCCGTCATCGACTTTCATCAATCCTTCGGCTCCTACCTTACGCGGAAAAACCCAATCTCGCAAGAGGTGGATGCAGATGTTGCCGAGTACTGGAATACCTTAAGCACAAATCCATCCATGTTACAACACCAGGTCAATGATATTGTCGAGCATTATCGCGCAGCTTTCAAGCGATTCTTCAATCTGGATCCCATAAGCCTCCATGGACATGTAAGTGACGCGGCAAACCCCTTTGTCTTGACGAGTTTGTTGACGCTGCTTACGGAAAACTCGGAAGAAGACGTTTCCTTCTTCGGCGAGAACGAGAAAGTAGCGCCTCGTATTGCAACTACGGACGCCTCTTATGGCGCGGGATATGGACCATTGGCTTACGAGTCTGCAGTCCCGATGTTTCGAAATGTAGCCTGTGGAGCGAGACCATTCGTGGTAAACACCCGAATTCCCTCCACAATCGATAGGCAGGTCAGACAGGCAAAGCAAGAAGGCTGCGTAGCATTGGTGGCAGAGATCGTTCGCGCTGCCGACGGTACACTGATTAGCGAAGCAGGATGGAAAGCTCTTCTCAATGCTTGCGAACGGCATAGTCTGGTCCTTATTGTCGACGAAGCATTGACAGCTATCAGATGCGGCGCACCTTTCGCTCACCAGCTCCCACAGTATCGAAAGTCTGGGCTTCCAGACTTGGTTCTCTTTGGGAAGGCAGTCCGGACAAACGGCATTGCGATTGAATGGCAGGGTATCAACATACAAAAATTAGAAATCAATGATGAGGATCTGCGCTCGTATGTCATTGCCTTCTGGCAAGAACGCTATACTGAGATGGCACCTCTAGCAGACCTTCTGACTTCGACAGGGACTCTTATCTTGGCTCAAGCCGAGGATTGGCCGCAGCGCGCTCAGCAGATTGGGGCGATCCTCCGCGACATCGTCAAGGATGAAGGCCATGCCAAACCTAGGGCGATAGGTGGCCTGCATAGCCTGATCTATCTGCGCCAAGAAGACTACGCTCGTACTTCGTCTCCCGTAATGGGTGCACACGCTGGTGAATACGTTCGTTGGTTGCCTGTTATGGATGAGGTAATGATGTCCAGGGACGAACTTGAACCGAAGGTGTTTGGCATGGGCAGCTTAGCGCATCGCAGGCGGGTTGCGAGATGGTTTGAAAGGATGGAGCTGCAACCGCGTTGGTGTTCAAGATGCGGGCAGGGGGCTGGACTTGAGAAGAGAAGATTGTGTCTCAGATGTGTGGCGAATCGGTGTGATGAATGTGAGCCAGGGGCACATGTATGCCCTATGGAAGACCCTGATGATTGATGTCTTTAAACATCAGTGTTCGTGTTGGGCGTGGTTTGTGATCGAAGTCTTGGGGTTTGTGTAGGAGCTTCGGTGAGAAATAATGAGAACGACCCCATGTCACTGGCTGTCAATGGCGGTATATCCTCTCGATTCTCGAATCATCATGACTGAGACATTTTATGATCGATGCAAATTGATATCAGGAGAGCTCGTACATCAGAAGCATTATGTCAGGAGAGAATGCAACAGAAAGGGAACTGTGAAGCGTCGGACCGTTGGAGCTGGAGAGGTAAAGACAGCTGGCAGGGAATAGTCCCGCATTGATTGATCATTCTTGGTAAATATGGGATCATGCGAAAACTTTTGTCAGTCTTCCACAGTTCGTGAAGGATTCCAGATGAGTGACTGAAAGAGCCGGACCATGAAAGGCACACCCCACCGCTCGTAGATACCAACATGTTTATGCCCTTATCCTGATCGCAGTGTCATCGATCTCATCAAATGTACTCAATGTTTAAATCACGATGGAAGCATTGGCTGGAACAATTTGCAAAGGATCAATGGAGAAGGGTGAAGGAGATTTACGAAAATTACGAAAATTACGAGGCAGGATGAGATGCCGAACACCCGAGCCGCATGCCGAACATCCGAGCTGCCAAGCCGCTAGCACCTCTGAATATCGTCATGCCAAGTCCCAAATTCAAGCTTTTCGTCGACCACTGATGAACTAATCTTGCGTCTGTTCTGCATCTCCCCTCTTCTACGATTCCTCCTTCCGATGGACCTTCACTATCCCTTCACGTCGACAAGATGGAGACCGAAAAAGCAGACCCGTACGACTTCGACAACCAGTCCGGATGGCGGGCGTATCGAGTCCTTCGCCCGGGGTGGGGCATGTACAATGATATTAGAAGACGACTGCCTTACTACCGGAGCGACATTACGGATGCGTGGAACTATCGGACGTTCGCAGCGACTATCCGCATTTACTTCGTGAAGTGCGCTTGAATACAACTCTAGCCGGGAGGAAGCCAGCTAATACATATCCAGCCTTCTTCCAGCATTAGCATTCATTATAGATATGAATCGCCGAACAGGTGGCTTTTACGGCGTCAACGAAGCACTTTTCTCCTCTGCACTTGCATGCATCGTTTTCAGTACACTTGGAGCTCAGCCGATTACCGTTGTTGGCATCACTGGTCTAATATCTCTGTTCAATTACACCATCTTTGATATTATCAAGCGACATGATGTGTCTCTGTACCCTCAATTTATGGCGTGGGTGGCCATATGGGCGGCCATTTTCCATTGGATATTTGCCATCTTCAATTTCTGCGATTACATGCGCTACGTGACAGATTTCTCGAGCCAATCATTTGGGGCTTATGTTGGGATCATATACTGTAGTATGTCAGCCTTTCCCTTCTACAATAATCATCCCCATGTTGATGAACTTTCCAGTCAAGGGGGTGGAGCTACTCATTGGGGAATTTGAGAGCAACGGACCTGCGGATGGCTTCATGAGTGTCACAATAGCATTGCTGTTTTTCTTCACAGTCTACACATTAGAGATGGTTGGTAATGGTGTCTGGTTTCGACCTGGGGTTCGTGGTGTTCTCGGCGATTTTGCTTATCCAGTAAGCTCTGAGATCTCTGTCTGACTTGAACTGTGGATTGCTAATACGAGCAGATTGCGACAATCTTCTGGACAGGCTTTGCTCATTTTCCAGGCCAGCTTAGAGCAACCAATGTCCAGAAACTGCCTCACACTCGGGCTTTCTACCCGACTGTCGACAGAAATTGGATGATTGATTTCTGGCATCTGGAGGTCAAGTGGATCTTCGTAGCTTTGCCCGTCGGCTTTCTACTGATGCTTCTCTTCTACTACGATCATGTGCGCTCTGAGTCTCGTCTTCTAGATGGCATTCAATGCTGACAAACGCTACAGAATCAAAGCAGCGTAACAGCCCAAGCGCGAAATTTCCCACTCAAGAAACCAGGCGGCTTCCACTGGGACTTCTTCTTGCTCGGATGCACGAGCTTTATCACAGGCATAATCGGCCTACCTTTGCCAAACGGGCTGGTGCCGCAGGCTCCTGTCCACACCGACTCATTAACGGAGTACCGGGCCGAGGTCAAGATAACCAAGACAGTCGATGGACAGGAAATACGGCAATTGAGCGTTGTCGCAGACAGCGTAGTAGAGCAGCGCATCTCTCATTTCCTCATGGGCTTGGCTATCATCGGAACGATGACCGGTCCGCTTTTGGTTGTCCTGAATTTAATACCGATAGCATTATTTGGGGGTGTATTCTTCGTTGTTGGAGTAAGTCTATCCCATAATCAATACATTCTCAAAGAGCTGACTGATCTTTTCCTATCCAGTGGGGCGGGCTTGAAGGCAACGGCATTACCGCGAAGATCCTGTATCTCATTCGGGAACCCCGCTTCGTTCAGCGCGACGAGCCGCTGTTGCAGATACCAAAGAAGCGGATACTGTTCTATCTTTTCTGGCAAATCTTTGGCATCACTGCTACCGTTGGTGTATCGCAGACCATCGCAGGGATAGGTAATATTTTCTCCATAAAAGAGCGCTTGGTATACATGCTGACATCTAGTACTAGGATTTCCCGTCCTCATCATAGCGCTCATCCCCCTCCGCTGGAAGATTCTACCAATGATGTTCACAGCGAAAGAGCTCCGCGTGCTAGACGCGCCGACTGCAGACAACGACGTCGTGCTTGCCAGTCTAGGCGGCAAACCAAAAATGCCAAAGGCCATCGACGAAGAAGGAGCAGAATCCGAAAGCCCCGACACGATCCAAGGTAGCAGCGATAGTGTTGTTGCTGCCGAAGAAGATAAATGGTCTGCTGCAGAGCGAGGCGTGCCTCGCGAGGGTTTGAGGGAACGTGCAGGAGCATGGAAGGAGGCATGAAGGGCGAAATACTACTAACCCCAGGCCCTGAGCATCACCCTTTCCTAAGCGCCAGAAGCTCTGGCGCCGCTCGATGGGAACAATGCTCGTCAGACCAATTCCCTTTCGTATCCATTCGAAAAGGAGGTGCTCGCAGAGGCGCGATGACGGATTCTACGGCAACATCCACTTAGTTGTCTTGAAAGGTCGAAGAGGCAGCCGTGGCGCATCAGTATCCATCCTATCGATGATTGCTTCATCTCCTGACCTCCTCACCTATTCTCTAAACGGCTCCATCTTCCTACTGCCTCCCCTGTCTCCACCCCCGCATCGTATATAGCGCTCCATATCGTGGGCCTCCCTAACACCCAAGACCTAATCCCAAGGATTTTCTTTCCTACCACCGTGCAATTCTCCCTTCCCTATAATCTCCTTTATCCATATAAATTGCTCTATCACACGGTCCCCTCCTGTGGCTCTATCACCCCCTCTATCTCCATCACCTCCTCGTCTATCCCCACTGAAAGCTTCATCACCCAGCCTCCTCCCTAATCTCCAAGACCTAAATCCTCATCCCAAGGATCTGCTCTCCTACTACTATACGATACTCCATCTCTATTAACCCCCTCTATTATATCTAATCTCTATTAACCTCCTCTATTATATCTAATCTCTATTAACCCT
>JAABUK010007675.1_pt1 | contig 15464 bp, 24 predicted proteins | sample 5559141 | NCBI WGS metagenome assembly JAABUK01 (sample SAMN10711869, study PRJNA513367) | rock metagenome | isolation source: Antarctica rocks | place: Antarctica: Victoria Land, Pudding Butte nord | collected 2016-01-03
GAGCTGTCAATGCAGGCCTCAGTATGACACTACCGTCCAGTTTGTGGTGGAGATGGACAGCTTCCTAGCAGAGCACAAGGACAGCAGCTGCCTTGCTCTCAGACTACACCATAGTAATGGCTATGACTACGAGCCTCTGGGTGCTGCCTGCATTCCCTTACCACAGTTGCTGAGCAGTTCACACCTTGGTCTCAACTCTACCACGCACAGTCCTTGCCAGCATGCTCAGGTAAGACGCTGATGTGTGCTACATGTCACAACTGTGTGCAACATATGGCTTGGCTGTGTGCTCCAGGCAAGTGCGGTGTGCAGCCTGACTCTCCTGTCTGACAGCTGCTATCATTGGCGTGACAGCATGCAGCTCTCTGTCAGGCTACACGATGCACTTCCCACAATATGCCATTGCCAGTGCACTGCCTCAGCAAAGCTTGCAGGCGTGCCTCACCATCACACTGTCATGATGGGGCAAAGATTGCTGCCTGTTGGACAAACAAATCCACTACAGTTTTGTGTTTTGATGAGTGCCTTGCTGCAGATTCTTGGCAAGCATGGGGAAGTGCTGGGCAGTGTAGAGTATGCAGCAGCCATCCACAGGCCTATACCCTCCATGGGGCAGGTCAAGGCTGTCAAGACACAGCCAGGCCATGAGAAGGGCAGCACTGATAGCACCATCCTTGCTGTCACCTCGCAGCATGCCGACTTACCCCAGCACAGGCACTTTGTGAAGCAGCCAGCTAAGCAAGCCTTTGCTGCGGGTACAGCGTCCATGGCATCACAGGACAGCACTGCTTTGAGTGCGTTTCATGGGGGTGCCATACCTGCTGAGTGGAACGTGGATGTTGGCCAGCCACAGGAGATGCATCTGGGTGTTGTGTCAGATGAGGAGGTTGGCAGGTCGCTGAGCGAGCATGAGGATGCTGACTCCCTCATTCCCTCTGGCTCAGGTATCCCATGGTTTGCTGCTGTATTGACACACAAACGCAATTTATTTCAGGAGAATTTTCTTGCTGTCTGCTTTTGCTGTCATATCTGCCTTTGCTGTCATGGCTGCATTTGCCAGTACATCTGTCTCTGGCTGATACATGTGACTTTGGCTGATATATCTGCAGTTGCTGTGCCATCCCAACAACACATGTGTGGACTGCATTCATATCTCACACCTCATTTGCCTGAGGCAAGTCTCAACCTGTGCAACCATCATTGCACATGCAAGCCCTGCTATGCAGTATTGCTGCCGGCATGCCACATGCTACACAGACAATGTCAAGCACCAAACATCACCAAACCTAACCTAATTCGTGGTGCAGAGGACGGGGATCATCAGGATAACCCAGAAGAGCAAACAGCTCCAACAGGTGACTGGCAACAGCCTGTTGCTGCAGCTTATCCAGCAAGGACCACTGCAGACAGTGTGCTGGACGAAACACTGAGGGACATTGCTGACATGCCAGTGGCATCAGCAGCACAGGCTGAACCCAGCAGCAGCAGGCGCACCACAGCAGACAGCGTGCTCAGCACCCTGCTCAGGGACGTTGCTGACACCAGCCCTGCATCTGTAGAATCTCAAGCACCAGCTGCTAGCAGCAGATCCCTGACTGCAGACAGCGTGCTTTATGCTGGGCTGGGGCAGACTGCTGCACCCAGTTCTGCATTGGTACTTCACCCAGCAGGAGCACAGCCTAGTAGTACAAGGACCACCACTGACAGTGTGCTGGACAGAACACTGCTGGAAATGGAGAGCCGGTCTTGTACTGTCTCACGGCAGCCATCTGAAGTGGCAGACACTCTAGCAGCTCCCAGTGACAGCAGACGCCACACAGCTGACAGTGTAGTGGATGCTGTTCTGAGGGAGGTGACTCAGCCTGATGCTGCTGCACCACAGCCTTCCACCACCAGTGCTTCACAGAATGGTGCTACCAGGGGACTGCAGTCATCAGGACATCCTATGGCTGCTGGTCACATGCAGGACGTATTTGACCAACCAGGTCACAGACCAACAGCTGACGCAGTCCTGGTTGATGTGCTGGCCGATGTTGAGGGAGCTGAGCAGGAATCGGTGGACAGCTTGCTGGATGGCGTGCTGAATGAGGTTGTTGGGGCTGCCAGTCGGCAGAGGACTACTGCTGACAGTGTGCTGGATGCCATGCTCGATGACGTGTCCGCCAGCAGGCTCCTTTCACAGGAAGGCATGCCTAGCCACTCTGATGGGCACCGCATTGATCAGACGCCACATCTGCAGCAACCAGTAAGTGCACATATGTCAGCATACCACATCCAACTTCTGTGACCTGTTCCAGTACACTCAGCAGCATGCTGCAAAGCCTCAAGCTCAGCCAGCACACTCGGCATAGCACCATGCCTGCAATTGCAATCTCAGGCTGACCACCAATGAGGTTCAACACTGGGGACGCTAGACATGTTCCATGTCACACAGGACCCTCACGGTTGATTGTGGCCGGTGCCTTGCAGGATGAACAGGGTGAGGAGGGAGGCAGCATCTATTCCAGCAGTCCACGAGCAATGCTGCCCTCTGCTGCACAGCCCCTGTCAGTGCGGGGGCGGGCCCGCTATGTGGGCACTGACAGCATGGAGGGCCTGCAGGAAGCCCCCCTCACACAAGTCTGCTGCCCCCTTACTTCCACTGACCCCCAGGTGAGCTATACACTACCTGTTGCTATCACCGCGTGTTGTGATTTGACTGTTGGAGTGTTAGGAATCAGGCTGATGGTTTTTGCGTAAAGCTTGTGCCATGTGCCTCTGCACAGAGCGGTGAGTAAAGTACCATGTACTGAAGCTGCGAATTGAGGAATGTCAAGTTTTGGTATCTAGGCCTGATTTTCCAGATTGCACGCATCATCCAGATGACAATGCTGACAGGTCAAGGCTTCAAGTACTTGGAACCATTCTAAAAGGGCCCTATCAATGCAAACACCGGCAATGAGAGTAGGACTCTCTTGATCTGTATACTGAAGTCCTTCAGTAACGCGCTGCATGCCCTGATCTTGCCTGAAATGCCTGAAAGACATAACTCCAGTCTTTGACGCTTAGGAGTTTCCACTGCAGGATTGGCCAGATTTGCGTAGCCATGTGGTGATCTGCATTGAGTCATTGGAGGTGGCGCAGTCTGTGCAGCAGGATTCTTCCATCCAAACCATCTTTGTGATGTACAACTTTCTGCCGCACTTCTGCCAGTCTGCACAGGAGCAATGCACTGAGCCAGCTGCCAAAGGCCATGGGGCGTTACATTACAACCATGCTGTGGTAAGGCTAGTGCACTCACTCACTCACTCACTCACTCACCCCCTCACTCACTCACTCACTCACTCCTTTCAAGCATTTGACAGTCCAAGCATATTCTGCTGCAACTTGTGAGCCCCAAACTGTTCATGCTCTGGCCCAGGAATCTTTGCACAATGCTATGCAATGTCTTTACAGACGAAACAAGCTGAGCTCAACGGCAAGTTGGTACGAGAGACATAGCTTGGCTTGCAGCTGCGGACGAGCTCTACTGCCATCAACCTCATTGTCTCTGCATCTGCTGGCAGAGGGCGTTTAAAACACCCTTTGACCTGTCAGCCTCATAAAATGGTCATTGCACATGCTGCAGCATATTGCACATTACTGATCAGCATGCAGGAGCAGTGTGGACCTTTGCACATCCTGCTGCTTGCACATCTGGGCTCCATCTTGCCCATCCAGGGCGTTGCATGACAGCTGTGTCGTACAGGCGTATGCGGTTGGTCATGATAGCAGTCAACACCTGGCAGCTCGGCAGGAAGTGCAAAGTCAGCTGCACTCTCCAGAAGGGGCTGTGGTGCCTGTCTGTTTGGTGTGTGACAGGGTATCAGAAGACACAGCTGCATCTGAAGACTACCACCAGTTTGGCTTTGGAGAGATCAGCCTGCAGGTAAGACGGCTGGAGGAGTGCACTGTGACAGGTTGGCTGCCATGGTGCCATGCTGCAATCCATCAGCTCAGTGATCATGACATCGTGCTCACAACCACCGCTGCGTTCATATGGTGATGATTGCGTTCAGCTTGGGTTTGTGGTTGGTGCAGGCTGTGCTGGAGCAGGATAGAGACCTGCAGCATCATCAACTGCCCATGCTTGATGCTGAGCAGCATCATGTTGGTGACCTGATTGTCACTGTCAGAGCAGTCGAGGCATTCCGCAGCATGCATGCATGATCTTGGTCATCGACTGTTAGCAGCAGCACGCTTGGAGCATTTACCACATTTAACTGGGCAATCCATGTATCATCTCCATTGCAGCCGGTCTGTGGCCAATCAGGGCTGCATCAAGAAATCAGGGCTGCATCAGATTGAGTTCTACATGCCCTGAAGGTCTTGAGCTGCTGATTGCCATGCAAGGTGCTTCTGGTGCAATTTGTTGGCTGCAATGTTACATGAGAGCATCAGTGTCTTGCCTTTTCCAGACACAGGGTTGCCCAGATCCAGGCCCCTAGTATCCAGGCCTGTTTACACTTTCTTCCAGCCATAATTGTCCAAAATTGCGTCAGCAAACAAGAGCCAGACTGTGTCAATTAGCTTCAATTACGAAATATCAGTCATATGCTGCCTGTAAATCAGCCAAAGTTACCAGCAGACCCTTCATGTACATTTCTGCGAAAAATCGGTCTGCTCATTACTCACCATGATGAACACATGCAAAAAGAAGAAGTGCGACAATCGACGTGACGTCGAGCATGCACGTTTATGAACCTTATTGCGAACCTTATTGAACCGTCTTCCTTCATACTTTGCCCCTCAGGTGATCCGCAGCTGTTGCGGTTGTGATATCCGTTGTATAGCAGTTGGCCCCTGAACCCGAGACTTCTCCTCATCGTTAGTTATCCAGGATGGCCTCGGCTCTCAAGCAGGCGGGTTCAGCTCTGAGCAAAACAGCTCCCGCTGCCGGCCCCAGCAACAGCGCTCAGTATGTTGTCTCGAAGCTTGATCAGCTGGTCAACTGGGCCCGACAAGGATCTATGTGGCCTATGACTTTTGGGCTGGCCTGTTGTGCTGTGGAGATGATGCACACTGGAGCTGCCAGATATGATCTAGATCGGTTTGGAATTATTTTCAGACCGAGCCCCAGGCAGTCAGATGTGATGATTGTCGCTGGCACACTGACAAACAAGATGGCTCCTGCGTTGCGTAAGGTGTACGACCAGGTGAGTCAAGCATGCTGGGCTGGCTGTGCTATACTTGTGGTGATGACATTTGCAAATGCAAAAGGCACAATTTGTGTTTGAATGTGACTTTCCTGCTGCTGATCTGTGCATTGTACAACAATTAAGCAACAGTGACTTTGCTTGCAGATGCCTGAGCCTCGATGGGTCATCTCCATGGGGTCCTGCGCCAATGGTGGTGGATACTACCATTACTCTTACTCTGTTGTACGGGGCTGTGACCGCATCGTACCAGTGGACATTTACGTGCCAGGCTGCCCACCAACTGCAGAGGGATTGATGTATGGGCTACTGCAGCTCCAGAAGAAGATTGCCAAGACAAAGAAGACTCAGATCTGGTTGAACAGATAGGGCAGGATTACACATCTGTGGCAGTACGGTACCTTTACGATACATCCATGCTGTAGATTTTCATTTGATTGCAGCCTCGCAGCCTCATCTTGCTGAATCACTTTATACTTTTGTTAGACCTGTGCCACCCTGCATTTCATGTGTTTGTGTTTTTCTGTCCTTGAACATTTCACATATGCTAATGACTTGCTGCAATAGGCAGGCTCCTATGCTTCTGCGGCAGAATTGCGTTGACTAGCAACGCATTTTACACTGTGCTGATGGCAGAATGCTTTGGAAGTATTGCAAAATTGCTGACCTTGCAGTCATTTGCAACATGATTGCCTAGCACAGCTGGTATGCTTGTTGTAAGCTTCACAGGTGCTTGCTAACAGTCAGCCACCTTTCATGAACCGCACTTCATACCTGAGGCATGGCTTGTCTGCTGCTGCTCAAGGCAAGATATGCTGCAGCTGCAATGCCAGACCAAAACATGAAGTCTGTTTGCATGACAAACGTGCATCATGCATCCTGATGATTGCCATGTGCCTGGAGAGTATTGCTTGTGCGGGTGAACGCAGCTCACATGCAAGGAGCACTAGAAGAGTATTGTCATTGATGTACTAAAGTACATTTGACGTGACAGGCTTGAACTAAGGCTCACACAGCAACGAACAAAGTTCAGAACCTGTCAAAAGGTGTCCTTGTCATAGCTTTATCATGCATGACAGGCACTATCCATCCTGAAAGGAGTATGCCAGAGACTGCGGTTCAGCATCAAATTCCGAAGGATCTTCTGGAAAGCGGTCTCCTTTGTCCTTGGCATATAGTTTACTGACATAGGCGGGGTCCAGAGATACCTGCAGCCAAATTGTACATCAGCACACTGATCATGGCGTGCACACTGCGGGCACTTTTGCTGCATACTCACATGTCACCCCATACAACACATACCTGATGCACAAACGCAAGCCTGCAAATGCCAAGCACACTTGCCAAAAAGAGCATCACAGCAGCCCTTGTGCAGTTTACCTGTGCATTTATTGACTGAAGCTTCTCAGCCAGAGCAAAGGACGCTTGGATTGTTGCATTGAGGTGCTGCACGGCACTTGTACTGGTGTACTGTTCTGGATCTTCAAGAAATCGCACCATGCCAGCAGAAGCATCAATCTCAGCAAATATCTCGCCGGCGTCAACCATTCTGCATAATATACCAGCATGGGGCACCATTGTCTGCCATGCCAACAAGGTTCAACAACACAGTATCAGTGGCTTGATCAGGCTGTGACTGCTGTCAATTTGATGCATCTAGCCAGACACATAGGCCAGTGCATCACTGTCGCAGTCCTCCATGGCTTGTAATAGTGCAAGTACTGTCTAGCTCACGATGAGACACTTGCATGTCACATAGATTGAGATGAGCACATACCTGAGTATGTGGCCCTCAGCTTCAGTAGCAGTCTCCAAGCCAACCTGCTGAGCAATGTCTGCCAAAGACAGTGTCAGAAAGGTTTGTGTCAGCTTCTGTATTGCTCTCTTGGTCCTGCCAGCTAAGACCAGCTTGACCAGACCCATATTTCCATCCTGCATTGCCACAATGACAACAGTGCTAGACAGTGGTGTTTTGGTGTGCACATCAACGAGTCCAATGCCACAGCACGACATGGTAAGCTAGATATGCCTGCAACAAGGCACGGCCAAACAGCCACCAGTAGGTGGCCTTCATATTGCTTCTCATGACAAACACCGCTTCACTGCAGGGAATTTATTGTCCAAGCAACTGCAGACAACTTCAGGGACGTAGTGATGTGAAATGGGATCTCTATCACAAGAAACTGCCCAGACAAGACACAATGGGTGTGTGCATATGCCTCATCAAGATGTATACAAATGAGGGACGAGAGCATGCCTCTGAAAAGCGAGCTTGATGTTTCTCTATAGCACTGGGAAGATCTTGCTGCTTCTTGCTTGAGTATGCACTTGCCAAGTCTATGTATGCCTGTGCTTCAGACTTGATGAATCGAGAAACTGATGAGGGTGTGAACTTTGGCAATGCTGTGACACTGCCTGCAAATTGCAACATATCAAATTGACTGTCAGACCCACCAGGACTTGAATCTGCAGACCCACGACAAGCTCAAACATACTCACAATGTTGCAAAGTCAACAGTGCAGTCTTACCGCTATGTATGAGGGACACCAGAGCATACTTCTTGTAGGTTGCTATTGTGATGGCATTGACCACAAATGTTGGTGCTGTCAGCCCTTGCACAAACATGTGCAACGCCTCTGGGTATTTGCGTCGGCCTGCAGTATCAGCTGTGAGGGCTCAGAAGAATGATGTAAGACCAGCAAGTATCTGTAGGCTTTTATCTCTCACCAATGTGAATCATGCCTCCATAATAGCAGTACAGTAGCAGGTCAGTGGGTTTCATGCTTGTCTTGGCTGGTTCCACGTCTAAAATGGTCTGCTCCAGCACAAAGGCAGCAGCATTGTAATGCTTGGCCTGTAGGCAGCTGCAGGTCAAACTCTGACTCAGCACCGCGGCCACAACAATGCAGAATGCATGGCTTGGTCATGCTGTATCACCTGAGGGCAAAGTCAGCGTGAATGGGTGTGACATGTTCTGGTGTGGGGGCTAGTTTTTGCAGGCCATCTTTGAGAGGGGAGACTGCCAATTTGGGGCTGCCCAGAGCCACAGCGTGATCCCTCACTTGCCGGCACAATGCCACAACTGCAGCATCGTTCAATGGTGATCATACTCATAATTTTACTCACCAGAAGGTTTTGCTGTGTCCAGAGGTGCTCTGGGGTACTTACACTTGTCTGGAGCCAGCCTGATCTGCTCAACATCACAGGTCGAAAGAAAACGTGTTGCTGCGCCTAGGAACTGCTGGCTGCCGTGATCTGGCAAGCCGGTGTTGCCCATGATATGTCTGTGGTCAGCAAGGTAAGAGACTCATGATGAGGAAATGTCAAGCGGACGTTATGCACAAACCAATCACCCACTTACAGAAAGAACAGAAAGCCTAGGCTTTCTCTGGCAGGATCAAGATGAGTCAAAGCTTCTGCGACCTTCTGGCTTTGGTTACGCAGCGAGTCTTCGCTCACTTTGAGCTGCTGCAGAAGCTGTACAAGCTCCTGAGGACCCCGGGAGGACATGTCCTTGATGGCATGAAGAAGCTGTGACAAGTTCATATTGCAAGCGGAGATCAGCACCGTGGCTCGGCTTCAGACGATCACGCTGAATTTCTGTTGCCACATCGGAGCAGGGCTTCGACTTCCAGACCAGCAAGGGCATGCACATCATCAAGGACAGACAGCGAATAGGGCGCAGGGTGATCGCCCTATCGCCCTTTTGCTGCAATTCGCCCTACAGTGCGAGCTTCGCTGCTGACTGCATTTTGCACATTGAGATGCCGAGGTAAAGCGTCGCAGACCCGAGGAAGTGCAGATGGGTCAAACAGGACTTGCCTATAGCGCTGACGTTGTCAAAGCATTCCACGAGCAATCGTTCCGGTCATTCTCCCCGCGATGAGGCTGATCTGCAAAGGCAACTTCGGCACCATTTTTGCTTTGGTTGATGCCTGTAGCTGGATCTATTGGCGCTGTTCAGGTGTACTTATTGAACGCAGTCCCAGTTTGCTTTTCATCACGAACAGTACTTTGGAAATGCGTTCCAACGTTGACTTGTATGCTGTAGCTTATAGTTTGCGATTGCGACCACCTGATGATGATAATTCGCACACAGGCGAAAAGGTCAGCATCTGAGGAAGTAGACCCATCTGGCGACCACGACTTCGTCCGCGTAGATGTGGACGGGGGACACGCCACGCAGGATGCTCCAGATCACACAACGATGCAGCACGGCAGACAGTCACGCGAAAGCTGCAAAAGGGTCCGCGCAAACGATTCCGTTAGTCCAGAGGATCATGTTGCAGCCTTATCACTGAACCATGACGAAAAAGAGGCGTCGCCCAGCACCCAAACGACTCCTGAGGGCTCACAACAGCAGATCAGACTAGCAAAGCTATTGCTGCAGCGGGGCAAGCAGAAGCAGGCTCTACAATTGCTGCATGCCGTCATAACAACTGACTCGGCAGATGCTGACGCACTGTGTCTCAGAGGGACATGCTTCTTGGCAGAGGGCAACCAAGCAGGGGTGAGGATTGTTTGTTCTCTTTCATAGGCTTTCACAGGCTTGCGTGGACTGTTTCTTTTGGGGCTGCAACACACTCGTACTGCTTTCCATGCAGTACTCAGCTGCACACTCTGCTTTGCGCAGGCGTTTGCTAGTTTTGCTGCAGCACTGGCAGTGCAGCCTTTGCACACAGAAGCCTTAGTTGCCTGCGCAGCTGTCTACAAGACCTCTGGCCAGCTGCTAAAAGCAGTCAGCACCTTGGAGACAGCTGTCGCTGCAGCACCTTCAGATGCTACAGTGCAGCAAGCCTATGCTGCAGCACTCAATGCACTTGGTGAGTGGAATGCTGCCCTCGTTCTGTTGCACATGCAGTGCTGAGCAATCCAACCCATGTTGCATTTGTTGCACGCGCACTTGCATCTACTGTTTTCTTCTGTTGCTGCAATAGCATGTATCACATTGTCAAATTGCCCCTTCAGGCACCCAGCTTAAAGCTCAAGGTCAAAGGGCGGAAGCCCAAGACAAGTACAAACAAGCTGTACAAATATGCCCAACATACGCTGATGGGTTCTACGACCTGGGTGTGTACTATAGCGAGGATCAGCAGGTACAGTGATTGATCTGCCAACCTCCACTGACGGCACACTCTCCATGTTGCCTGCATGCAGCCATTCCACAAAGCTTCACACCTCCTCTTTTGCATCTTAGTGTGCTGCCCAAACGCAGTGACCTTGGACGCAAGATTTAAAGTTGTTCACAGCATCACAGTCAACAGGTTGACAAAGTTTTCATGCATGCCTGCAGTTTGACATGGCTCAGAAGGAGTATGAGCGTTGCCTGAAGCTGCGGCCTCATTTCGCAGAGGCACACTGCAACTTAGGAGTGATTCACCACCTACAGGGTCACCTGCAGCAAGCCGTTGCTGCATACCAGCAGGCTTACTCCCACGCTCCAAACCTGAAGCTAGTGCGTGACCACTTAGCCATGGCTTACAGCGATCAAGCTACTCAGATCAAGGAGCAAGGCGACACAGCAGCCGCCATTCTGTTGTATGAACAGGCCCTTGCATACAGCCCTCGCTATGTCAGGGCTGTGTACAATCTTGGAGTGGCACATGCAGAGGGTGGGCAGCATGGCAAAGCCATCTTCATGTACAACATGGCCATTGCACTTGATCCAGCCTTTGCTGAGGCCTATAACAACCTGGCAGTGATCATGAGGGAGGTGGGCAACCTGCAAGCAGCTGTGGAAGCGTGTGAAGCTGCACTGCACATCCGGCCTAGCTTTCCCCAGTGCCTGAACAACCTAGCCACCATCTACACAGCCCAAGGCCGAGCCTTGGAAGCACTGCATCTGCTTCAAGCAGCACTGCTAGCATGGCCTGCGTATGCTGAAGCGCACAACAACCTAGGGGTGCTGCAGCGTGACATGGGCTCTATACCTGAAGCTCTTGTGTCATACGACAACTGCCTCAAGCTGGATGTCAACAACCGCAATGCAGGCCAGAACAAGCTTCTGGCACTGAACTACATCCATGGTGGCGAGGAGCCAATGGTATGTGATGCTCATATGCAGTGGGGAAGGGAGTTTCAGCAGCTTTTCACTCCTCTCCCACAGCTGCCACCGCCAAATCAGGACACAGCTGACAGCACAGAGCCACTGGTTGTTGGTTACATTTCGCCTGATCTGTTCACGCACTCTGTGTCCTACTTTGCTGAGGCGCCGCTCAGGCACCACCATGCAAGTGCAGTCAAGCACATTGTATACAACTGCTCACCTAGAGGGGACAGCAAGACTGAGATGCTGAGGGGTGCAACAGAGGGCGCTGGCGGTGTGTGGAAGGATGTGGCCAAGTTGTCTGAACAGGACCTGGCTGCTCTGGTAACTGCTCCAACCATGTCAAGACATCTCTGCTCTGCTTGTCATTGTGTGCTCCCACAAACACCTTCGCCCTTGACGATTTCTCATAGGCGTTGCGTGACCATGCCATGTCTTATCTCCTGTCTATGTAACAGCATGACTGAAGCACGTGGTCTGCACTCTCCTGCTTCCTTGTATCTCATCAGTTGTGTGCATGCATGATGGCAGGCAAAGAGATGCCTTGCCACACCTTAAGAACTGCTTCGTTGCTGTATAGACTGCTACTGAATGTACTGACACTACACCCCCTGCATCGGCTGTCACGTGAAGTGCATGGCCATGGCACACAGACAGTGAGGCACACAGTGTGCAGGTGAGGCGTGATGGTGTGCAAGTGTTGTTGGAGCTGACAGGGCAGACAGCCAACAACCGGCTGGGAGTGATGGCCATGCAGCCTGCCCCTGTGCAACTCACCTGGATAGGCTACCCCAACTCCACTGGCTTACCAGCTGTGCACCTCCGCCTCACAGGTCAGGTGACAACAACAACAGTGCACAGTTGCTTTACAGCAGACCCTTGGCTGCAAATGCTTGTCATTCCAGTTGCAGTTGCAGCACTGCAAACGATATTGACTCCACTGCAGCAATACAGAGAATTTACATACAGCTGTTTGTCGTGGTGTTCACCATGGAGCTGGATCCCCCTTTACTGCATTACTGGCAACATTGCATCTGATCTACAGCTTCAGTTATAGGGCAGCTTGTACCATATCAGTGATTGATGGCAGGTGCATTTCTGTTGTAATCGTCTATATGTAGGCAAGTGCAACAGACATGCGCCTGCCATCAATCATTGATATAGTACAAGCTGCCCTATACAGAAGAGCATTGAGCGCAGCTGTGAACAGTGTTTGGTGTGGGTGCAGATAGGTTGTGTGATCCAGCAGATACAGAGCAGACCTTTGTGGAGGAGCTCATCCGCCTGCCTCACTGCTTCCTCTGTTACACACCAGCCACAGGTCAGATGCCTAAGTGCATAGCCGCTGCAAGTTTGTGCCTCCCACTGTACAGCCTAGACCTTGTCTAGCTCTATCAGCTCATGTAAGTGTGCACAGCTCTCTGTTCTGCAGCATTCATGTGCTAAAAGCGTTCTGAAGGTCTGATGTATTGTATCTGAACATGGAGATGATTGGACATGCAGTGATGATGAGTTCATGCATGCAAAGCATGCACCTCAGCAATGCTCATGCAAATGTGCAGATGCACCTGAGGTGGGCCCGTTGCCAGCACTGCTGAATGGCTTCATCACTTTTGGCTCCTTCAACAACATGGCTAAGATTACCCCCAAGGTACTGCATCCATATTTTCACTTATGCTGACCATCTATGCATTGCAAGGTAGGCTAACGCTTGCAATCAGAAGGTTGCAGTCTCTGCCTCTGAGCACCAACAGCTGCATTTGATGCCTGTCTGTGCCCAGCCCTGTAGTCTTGTCTAATGCTTCCAGAAAGAGTTGGGTACTGCTACATGTTGCAACTGACACGGTTGAAGTGCAGGTGATTGACGTGTGGGTGAAGATTCTGCAAGCAGTGCCAAGCGCCAGGTTTCTCCTCAAGAACAAGCCCTTTGCCTGTCCAGCAGCCAGGGAGCATGTGCTGCAGTTGTTTGTCAAGAAGGGCGTAGCTGCTCATCGCATTGATCTGCTACCACTAGCCCCCGCTAATGCAGGTCAGACACATCTACATCATTGGTTATGGTGAAAGTGGCAGCTGTTCAGCATTCTGACTATTGGTGATAAATTGTAGATGTATTGGCATTGTTTACTGTTGCCAGTGATTTGAGTGCATGTTGTGACAATGAGGACGGCAAGGTTGAGATCGGACAGGCTACTGAACACGTCACCAGCAGTATCATGCACATGTGCATTTGCACTTGGATGATACGCTGACACACGCATGGGCAATGCAGATCATTTGGCCATGTACGGGGATATGGACATCAGCCTTGACACCTTCCCATATGCCGGCACCACAACAACGTGTGAGAGCTTGTACATGGGGGTACCCTGCATCACACTGGCTGGCAATTGCCATGCTCACAATGTTGGGCTGTCACTGCTGACCACAATTGGCCTCGACAAGGGCTGGATTGCCCAAAATGAATCAGAATATATAGAATTGGCTGTTCAGGCGACTGGTGATCTACCTGCTTTGTCGCAGCTCAGAAAGAACCTGCGTCAGCAAATGAGAAGCTGTCCTCTTTGTGATGCTGAGGGCTTTGTCACAGATCTCGAAGCTTGCTATTGCCAGCTGTGGCAGCGTTATGTACACCCAAGCAAGCAGGATGCTGTGCAGACTGCCAACGCATAGATCAAGCTGACTAGCAAGGAATGTAGACAGCCCAATGTAGTGTAAATGTAGTATGAACAGTATAAACCCAGTAGTCAGCATACTCAGTGCTGTGGTGACAAGCAACAGGCCTGGTATTGCGGTCGAGTGATTGTTCAGAGCGTATTGGTCTAAAAGCCAAGTGGCCATGACAGCCTTGACAATCACAGCAGCATTGCTTGACACAACCTTTGCTTGACTGCATGCTGCATCTGACACAATATCTGCATGATCCACGCATTTAATTATGCTCTGCAAATGAGTGAATTTTTGGGAACGTGCATCTGAAATCTAATCTATCAAGGAATCACAGCAGCACTATGACCAGTGTGTGTACAAACTGCTGCAGAATGAACAAAGATAAATAGTGTACAGCTTTCTGGTGCAGTTCTCTTGACAATCGCTGTAATAACACAGCTCTGATAACATGCCTAGGCTCATTCCACCCTGATGTAATTAAGAAGCGACCCAAAGTAGACATAGTGTATTCCACAGCTTGCATGTGGACAAGATGTACTGGAACGCCTGTTGTCACTCTGGGAATGGCATTATGATGTAGCCACATGGAGGGTCTCTCGATATTGCGCATCACAGTTCAACTGCTGCACGTATGCTATAAATTCACTGCCCTTGTTCACGATCTATTAGGGACTTCTGCCCAAAGGCCAGCAGTTACAGTTAATAGAGATCAATTTTGAGCCAGGCCCGCACAGCACAATGAGCTCATCGCTCTGCTGCAGTGCCTACCACCCTTTCAAAGTGATGTGTGAATGCAAATGTTTGGGAATTGCGGGCAACCTGCTGCCTATCGTAATGTGGGAGTACAAAACCGTGTTAGCTTACAGCATTTGGTGCTTGTGAACAGCTTGCTCAGTTATCAAAAGGCCGATATGAAATGCTTAACTCGAGATTGAGCAGGTATAGATACGTATGCGCTGGGCTTCCGAGCACAATGGGCCTCTGAGGACTGTTTCTCTCAGCACAAGAGGGCAACGTGGTCTCGGAATGCGCCTTCTGAGCAACGTGCTGCGCAAATTGTGTATGCCAACAAATCCATTTTGGCTCAGCGAATCTTCACACCCTATGTGACACCAGGAAAAGTATAACTCAGCGCTGACAGCCCAGCCGCTTGAGAGCCAGCTCGCAGCGTGGGCTCACGGCTGAATAGTTTTCGATCGTCTTGGCACTGAGCTCAGCCAATCCCGAATGTCAGTCATAGGGTTTAGTAGGGGATCATGCGAATCTTAATCTCATCCGCAGCTGGCGCTCGACTTGTGCGCAGGATAAGAAGCTATAAGCACTCTTCGCTCGACACAACTTTGTCAAGCTGTCCTGTGTTCTCAGTCGCTTTCTCTAGTCAACTCTTTCAGCTCGATATCATGGCAGCCTCATGCATGACCAAGGCCTTCTTGGGCTCCAGCCTGGCCAAGGCTGTCCCCACTCAGGGCAAGGCAAGTCTCTGCTCAGCTTGTTTGCCGTCTCTTCAGCCACTTGTCTCTGCCATCACAGTTGCGGGTTGTTTGTATTCCTTGTCTGTTCATGATTCTGGCCGTCG
>JAABUK010007676.1_pt1 | contig 15461 bp, 20 predicted proteins | sample 5559141 | NCBI WGS metagenome assembly JAABUK01 (sample SAMN10711869, study PRJNA513367) | rock metagenome | isolation source: Antarctica rocks | place: Antarctica: Victoria Land, Pudding Butte nord | collected 2016-01-03
AGACCAGTCAACACTCGCAAAAATATAGAACTTACTTCTGCATACTCAGAATTAAAGTCATCCACACAAAACTCTCTTCTTCTTCTGCATGCAGTTCCCACAAATTTGTAGGGCAGAAGCTACAGTGCTGGTCCAATCTAGAGCAAACCGTACAATGATCTAGGGCAGATGGCTGCACATGTGGTCATACTCAGGAAGCCCTAAAAAATTGTGTGACCACAGCATTACGACACACCCCTTCACACGAACATGGGTGACAGACATCCTGGCAACATGAGCAAACGGAGCCGATGACAAACATTCTGAAATCTAGGTTTTGACCTTGATCACAAGCAATGGCTTGTTTGACAAACAAAAGTATTGCTTGGTTGACAGTATGAACTCATATTGTCAACCAAGCAATAGGATTGTTTGTCAATCATTACATGTCCCGAGTTCGATGCAATGGGCATCTGGGTGTGTCAGGCTGCTCCTGCAGCTTAGAAGCAGCAAGGATGCACACTGTTGACATGCATCATGTGCTGCTCCTTGACTGTTACTGCTGCTGCATTTGGAGTACACTGTCCTGCATTCTAGTTGTCATGCCCTGCAGGGCCACCTGCATTGCATGCTGCTGCCTGCTGAAAGCCTCAAGCTGCAATGTGCAGTCTGTAATCTGATGCAAAGTATGCTGCAGTGCACGGAGCATTGATGACTGCCCATGGCTAGCATGCTCCCCAGATTTCACAGTAGTAGCACACTTCACATCCGCCACTCTGCTGGGCGTTGCCGGTGGTGCTTCAAGCATAGCAACCTCAGAAATATCCACTGCTGTACCAGTTGAGGTAGACCGGCTCTGTTCAAAACTTTGTCTTCTGGAGCGCTTGTCGATAGACTGTCGCGGTACTCTTGATGAGCTTGAGAGTCTCAGCCTGCAGTTGCATTTAGACAGCCTTTGCAGTGACACCAAGCCTGGCACAGCGCACTTGGCACCATCTGCTTGGCACACCACTCCAGGCTGCCGGTGTCAACAGCAAGTTCACAGTGCCGGCAGATGGCAAGAAAGGTCAGAAAAAGCAGCCTCCACAAGTCAGCGGCTAGCCTGTAAATTGCTTGTAATAGCTGGCCCTCTGGCCTTGCGTCACACATGACAAAACAGACTGCCTTGTACATATGGTGTTGTGCACAAGCAATGTGACTGATGCATTGCCCAGGCATACCTGTGTGGCAGCCAGCCATCCTCCTCAGATAACTCTTCCCATGCATTAACTTGGTCTGCACCAGCAGCATGGTCAGCTCTCAGCTTGGCCAAACCACCAGGAGCTGCTGGCTCAGCACGTCTGTGTGAGAGCCCATCAGCCACACCCAATCCAATACATGAACTCTCTGGCTCAAAAGACGTATTTAGGTGCCACGCAACACGCTGACTGCCTTTGTCAGAGCAGCCATCTGCAGCTGTGCGATGTAGTATGGGATTGCCGCAACCAGGCTGTGTCTGTCTGCTTGGCCGTGTGTCGTCACATGCAGAGCTGGTGTCCTTTGCATCACAGAAGTCTGCAACACCAGCTGCGCTCTCAACTGCCGAACTCGTCTGTTTTGCTATCTGAGCTCTCTGAGGGGTGTGGTCAAAAGCCGATGCTGACCACCCAACGGGTGATCCACGCTTCTGGGTGTCAGACTTTGCCACAGTGAACCGCTCAAAACGTTGCACCAGAGCTGCCACAGCGCTCTGTCGCTCAGCTGCTTCTTGAGATGCATGCTGAGTGGCTGCGTCAGCGTTATGCTGCTGAGCAGCTGGTTCAGGCAAGGTGGGCCGCCTGCCTGACCGACCAATGGTGCTTGCATCAAGTACCTCATCGCATGTATCCTTCATGTTTGCTGCGGCACTGGCGTCATATGTTCTTGCTGGGTCTAGTGGTGGCATGCTGGACCAAGCAGCATGATCACTTGCAAGCCAGTCCTGCACTTTGTGCCTGCCGTGATTCGAAGCTGTTGCACCCAAAGCATCCACACCTTGCAAGCTGATGCTGATGCTGCTGCCATCTGAGCATTGAAGGGCACCCTCCATGTGAGCTCCAGTATGGTCATGCTTCATGGATTGCGCTGACAGTGCCTGCAGTCAGAGTGCCTTTCAGAAAACGATTTCAAAGTAATGCAGGACAAGCCCTGGAGCAAGCAATGCATGGTAGACAGAGACAGCTCCGCTCCTCAGCAGTCAGGGAAGGATGCGTTTTGGAGGCATCTGTCCCTATGTAGGCCTGTTACACGCAGACTGTGACTGCCAGCATTGCTTTGTTAGCATTGCGGCAAGAATGAACACCAGCACGAAGGGTATGTAGTATGTCATGAATGCCAGGCAGAACAATGAGCGTCAGGTGAGTCTGCCAGGCTGCCAACAAGCTGGCTGAGACTTCCAGCCGGCTCACCAGTCCAGCAGTGGCAGCTCCTGACTTAGGCGCAAGGCATTCCTGGACAAATGACTCCCAGTCTCCTGCTGCTGAAGGCCCATACTTTGGCCCTTGTCTGGAGGGCACCACAAGCCCTACTTTAGTATGGTGCTGCTGCTGTTGTTGAGGGCAGATGACTCCAGCAAGGGTGGGATTCTCAAGTAGCACCAATGCTGCATCAGCCAGATCTGACCACCCGCCTGGGGCACTCTCTGACCCATCACTGCTGGAATGGGTATGGCGCCACATGACGTCGGGCACTTCATGCACTGTGTAGACATGTCTGTTGCAATGCCATGCTGGCCAGCCCAAAGAGAATTGAGATGATGGTCTTGATTTGAGCATCCCTTGTGAATGTGCAGGTGCAGCCTCCCTTTCAAGCCTGTTGACTGCTGCCTGCACCATGTATACAGTCAGAGGTGCCTGTGCAGGCGCTGATTACACACAACTTAAGGACAGGCTGGATTGTAGCAATTGACTCATGCATGTGTGAACGGCAGCATTGACACAACTTACACAAAGTCCATGCACACATGCATGCAAGCCTGGATCTGAACAGCATGGAGTGTGGACTGCCTGATCAAGGGTAACAACCATGGATCTGACCTGTATAGTTGCTGGTGTATACAGCACCACAGGAAGCTGCACAGGGCGTGTGCATGATATCACAGCAGGCCTGGCAATCCCTTTTATGACACGCTGTCCAACAGACCTGTGCACGCACCGCCACACTAGCTTGAAAGGTGGGCATAAGTCTACATGAAGCTTTTGAGATGGTCGCACAACTCTCGCAAAGTCAGGGTGCTCAAGTACAGCACAGTAACATCCCTGGAGAAATGCAACAGGGTGCTGCAACAATCACGCTGAGATGCCCAGAAAGCCAAACACAGGTGAGTCATGCCAACACTGATCGTTCTGTACAATCCTGCAATCATTTTCAGCATACCTTGTAACTTTTGAACCTCTTCCAATCACCCTGCCTCTGCCAACCAGACGCACTAGAATCAGAAGCGTTCGCTTGCTGCTTGAAACGCGATGACGCATGCTCTGCAACCACTCATGTAAGAGGGCACGAATCTGAGCATATATGGTGGTGGAGGAATGGTCTCCTTGGTGTCTGAGCCTGCTGAAGAGGCTGACTAGAACACTTGCAATCAAGGCTGCTACCAGCCACTTCAGAACGAATGGCAGGATGAAGCAGTACACCTCCTGCATGTGAAAGCCAGACGGTCATGCTTCTTTGACATCAACATTCAACAGCTAGTTGAACACAGATCTACTGATGGTGACAATCATCATCATGATGATATCTTGGACCTTTGACGATGTTGACATGCGCAACTCATAGAGCGGATGACAAAGCAGGTGAGCCTTGACAGAGAGATGTAGCAACAACTGATTTCTGTACAAAGATGTAGCTGTCACCCGGGCTGCTTGCACTCTCCATGCATGGTTCATTGCACTGCAAAGCACCACAGACAGGAATCAAAGAGCACACCTGACTGAGTCGCTCTACAAGGCTCAGACTGATGTTTCCGTCTGCCAGAATGTCTGCTCGAGCGTCGTCCATGACACCTACCACCAATAGGGTGACCATCGTCTCCAAGCCGTCTGCAAACAGCCCTCCATTAAAAATTGGCGCAGCCCTCAGCAGGAGCTCTGACGTGGCTCACTGCGCTGCTGTGGTAGCCTTACTAGCAGCAAGCACAAGCGCATGACCCCACCACATGAGACGGAAATGCAGGGGCTTTGTGCTACACCCCTGTTGTGCCTTGCAAGATCCCCCTGTTTGTGTACTTTGCCTCATCAGCTGCAAGCTCCTTTCAGAAAGACAACACAGGCATCAAAGTCAGAGGCTTTTGGGGGAAATGCATCTGGATTTGAAGCCCGCAATGCTAATATAGCTAAACAATGGTATGGGACACCAGGCTGCGTCATCAATGCATGCAGGGACCCAGGCAAGTGGTCAGACCCAGACTATCATCACTGCATGGCGAACAAACCTGCCAGTGAGGAGAATGACTGTGCCCTGTCACCAAACAGGGCACTGCCCATGAGGGCAACCATCAGGGCAACACACACCAGCACTGCCCCAATATGCAAGAGGTCTGGCAGGCACCTCCATAGCACTCTCGCAATGGGACCCATCTTTGGGTCAAATGACCTGCATTGCACCCAATAGCATAGGTTTCACACCTTGCCTCTGTCTGTGAGGCCGTACAAGGCCCCCTAGCATCAACGTTATTTTCACAGCAGCAATCGACTCAACACATGCCTGATGCAATTGCAGATCTGTAGACACGGCATTGCACAGTACACAACTGCTGCCGTGTATTGACTGATGTGGCTAAACATCAATGCTGTTGGACCCACTCTTGTCTTACAGCTCATGTGTTGCATAAATGGTATCTTGCCCTCAAGAAAGATGCTGTGTGACTCACCACCGCTGAATGAAGCTGCACAGCATAAGAGTGAGCACCAGTGCTTGTACAAGGGCGTACGCCACCAGCAGACTGTACAGCACACTTGTGTTGTACAGGAACATCTCAAAATTCTCTAGGCCTGCAGAAAGAAAAGAAGAAGAAGAAGAAAAAACTACACCTTTCGGCGTCAATTTAAGAGAAGCCAAGTATTGCACCGGGCTGCCCAGGCTGTAGGCCTGCAGCACTCACGCAGCATTCCTCATGCATGCTTGCCAGCAGGCATTGCAGGAGTCAAACAGGGTGACCTTTTGGAGTCAAGCCTTGTTCCTGCTGACCATTCTTAGTGTACACAAGCACACAGAACATGACTTACAAGGCTGCAAAGCTTAGTGCTGCATGCAGCATAGAAGTCATGCTGAACAGGCATTTGGTGTGTATGAGCACAAGAGGAAGTATGTTTGAACAAGCTTATGTTAGAATGCTTGAATTGAAATTCAAGTTACATTGCACATGATGCAAATGCAGCACAGCTGCAAGTGGATTGCCAGATGGCTAGCTTGCATACTACTTCGTTGCCTGATCAGGCACTCATCACACACAACAAAGCCTTACCAGTGTAGTTGGCCTGTAGAAGGTACCGCTTGGGCCCGCCAGCTTGCATTGCTGTTCCATTGACTGCATCTGTCACACTTGGTGCCACCCTCTGGATCAGTGGATAGCGCGCCTGCATGTACGCATGCCAGCTTTACACATTGGCAACTCAGCGCTTGCCAGGGCTGTGTGAAATACCATGTTAGATGTGTTTCCGAATGCATGATAAAGGCACGAAGGAGGATGCAAGAAGCATTTGCGTGACGCCAATGAACTCCAACAGCAGCATGGCAAATGAAAGGTATGCAACGCCCTGCTATGTCTCTGGCATTTTCCTGACGCCAGCTGGCTGGATGCAGCAATGACATACAAAAGTGACATGCAGCAAAATGTGCCACAGCAGGTGGCCGCAGGATTGTGAAGGTTGAGCTGGGAGGCCAGGGGTTCAGGAGGGGGAAGGGGGGGGGTGTGTATAGGGGGGGGGGTGAGGCATACCAGGGGGTAGTTGTCTGAGTCATAGATGTCATAGGTGGCAGTGGCGCTTCCCAGCTGACTGACTTGCAGCCAGGCATACCCAATGTACAAAGCCATGCCTAGAGCAAAAAGGATCAATTTTATCGTACAGTGCAAGTTGGGACCTACACCTGGTCTATGCACTCGTTGTCACAGGTCCAGATGTGCCAGCATGACACTTGTGGGTATAACAGACACAGAGAGAGAGAGAGACATACACACACACACACACCCCCCCCCCCACACATCTTCAGCTCTGGTGTGGTACAACTGAGCAAAGCTGACAGCCACTTGGTCTCTAGCCTGCCGTCATATAATGCATGACTGAATTCCGATGCACTTGAACTCATGCATCGTTCTGAACCCTGCGTAACTGCACAAGCCTGCAATTATTGTGACTATGCCAAAAGCACCATATGCATCTCTTGTGTAGGTGTCCCACATGCTTCTGGATCAGGCAAGCCATTAGGTCGCAATGCAGTTTGTGCCCACCGACTTACTGAAAGCCTGCAAGGCAAGGATGGCTGTGTCCAGCAGAATGGCAGTGCGGTGATACAGCACTTGCCAAAGATGCTTGCGATGGTGTTGGACGACATGCTGCACTCGCCGCACCACATTCACACCAAACCCCACCATCACACTACACACCAAGACATCCCAGAAAACGCCTTTCCACCTAAGCCACAATGCACAAATCAGTTTCATCTCCAGCGATGTTAGATTCTGGTGACTATCTTCTGATAGCGCCAAAGTGTTCATCATAGCGTAAGTGCTCATTGTAGAGCATCCAGGCGTCATGACGCTCAAAAGGCTTGGAGCTGCCTTGTCATGTGGGTAGCCACTGGGCATGCAGCATGAGTGGCAGAGCAGTTTTGTTCAGCTATGAAGACAGCAGCTGCTTCTGCACACACAGGCGCAATGCATCATCGCACACCGTCAAGCATTGCTATTCAAATATTCTGTGTGCACTGCAGAAAACTTAGCTTAGTCAACAAGCCAGCACCCAAAGTGCTATTGAGTAACACATGTCACTTGTACTGTATAATCTTGGCATGTGTTTGCCTACCTGCTGGATGCGTATGAGGCATAGGCCAAAACAGGCAGGGTGAGAATATAGGGTGGCCCCCCTATGATGACCCCTGCAGCCTGCCACTGAAAGGGAATCTGAATATAGGCCAGCGCCTTGGCATCTGCATTGTATGAGACTAGGCGCAGAGTCATGCTATTGGTTTCAGAGCTTAGATAGCGTCCGTCTGACATGAGAATGAGCTGATCTACAGATCTGTCACGGGACATCTGACTTGTGACCAGGAGGGGGTAAGAAGGTGTGTGCTGGCTTAAGGGGGTCTGGGTGAAGCCATAGGGGTTGCCAAGGGGGTCCACATCACTAGAGCCCTGCACATCACACTCACCTGGATGAGTGATCACTCATCATGATTGAGTAAAAAGCCAGCATTTCATTGCTTTGAGTACCAATCGATAATGGTGTGCCAGTTGATGATGGTGTGCTATAAGCATGCAGCAGCCTCAGATATGCTAAATGTGCTGGAGTGTTGCTAGTAAATAGCTAGCGTAATTCAATGATTGATTCCACAAAATGATCATGCTGTCAAGCTCACGTTGTGTAAGCATGTCACCTTTGTTGTGTTGTAGTACTTGTCCTCATCTCCTACCAAATCCAGGTTCCACAGGTCTGACCAGGTCTGAAAGACTGGGTCCACCCCAATGCTGCCCTCTGGGTTCATCAGGTCCACTACCCCGCTTGCTTGCTTCAAGGCTGCAGGGGGCTCATTTACCCCTGTACACCATTGCAGTTATTCAACCTGTATTGCTCCTATCCTGCTTACAGCAATTATGCCTAAAGCCATGACGACTTCGCTGCATGCTGCATTAAGGAAGCTGGAAAGTTTTGAGTCTTGACAGCAGCCTCCAGATGATGCCATGGTGATGTAAACTCTGGGTGCTGGGTTGCACGTCACGTCTTGCATGCATGAAACCCGCTGCCTACGTGCATTTGAGATCGTGCACTCATTGCGGGAGCATTGCATCACACAGAGCTTTTGAGATTCTGTTGACATATGACGTGAATGTGAATCTGCATCAGTATACAGTCCTAAGCTCACCATGTGGAATGCTGCAGGAAGCTGCAAAGCTGGTGAAACGGCTTGATTGGCACACTGGAGCTTGGGCTGTCTGCAGATGCACAAAGCTCCTGTTCAATATTGTACTGCAGGTGAGATGATGCTTCAGGCTGTGCGTTGAATGTTGTCAACCCAGCAGTATGTTGTGCAAACACTTCAACAGCTACAGTAGTTGGTTTGTTTATGCCCCATGTTATGCTAATCCTGAATTGGCAGTGCTTCATCCCGCGTGAGTAAACTGTTGTATCATGCTAGCCGTTTTTGCCATGCTGCTAGCTCCGTTGCTGGCAGTGGAACTGTACAGCATGTTATTCCTTCCCCAGCTCCCCATGCGACACCAACCTGTTGGACGTCTAGTGCACCAATGACCTTGTTGCTACCCTGGATACCCACATAGCGTCTGCGCAGCAGCTGTTGTGCTACTTTCCCAGTTCCTTGTGGGCTGCTGTCGACATTGGCAGACACCAAGTAGCCGTCCCAAGTCTTCTCTGCCGCCTACACATCACCGTACAAAGAAGAAAAAAGAAGAAGAAAAATGCCAGAGGCCTCTAGTACCTATGCTCTTTCAATTTGTACACTGAGCATGGAGGGGAAAATGCCACAAGATACATTCACCACCAGAGTGGGGTTCAACTGCGCTTTTGTTCAACAGAATGAGACTCCATGCTGCTGCCTTAGGAGGCTCCATTTATGATCGCTGGAAAACATAAATGTTTCCCTTTTGTCGCAATGAACAGAATGAGTATAGTTGTAGCTCAGTGCATATACCATCATCTTGTGGCACAGCAACTGACCTGGTTGACCAGCAGTCTGCGTCTTGTAGCCAAGGCCTCTGTAGCAGTGTCGTTGGTGACCTGCAGAACACAATGCCAGCTTTTCCTATTTCAGCAGCTGTATCTGCCAATGCTTGAGTACCTGATGGGCACGTCGCGCCTATCAGCAGCAGCATTGCTTGGGGGTCCTTACTTGAGGTCCTTCAAGCATGAGCAACCACAGGGTAGTTCTGCTTGCAGCAGCAGTCAAAGGTGTCCATGGACAGGCATGTATGCAGTGTGCGTGAAAGCAGTCAGCCCCAATGCCTGCAGACATGTTGTGCAACGCATGACTCACAGCTTGTGGGCAAGCCTGCCAGGGAGTTTGTGGTAGTCCTACCACAAACTCATAGTGCATGTCAGCAGTCCTGTTGCAGCCTGGCAGCACAGCAAGGGACGCAACAGCTGCCTGCTGCTCCTGCTGCTGCTGAATCAAGGCTTCACGCAAGGTAAAGGTAGATGGGCTGACCCTTGCCTGCACCACCACAAGGGTACCAGCATTCCCACTCTGCCTCACCAGCAATACCACGGCACCAGCACCACGTTGATATGTCTCAGCAGCGATCAAGAAGGTGCTTGCAAGCAGTTTCAAGGTTTTCACAACACTGCTTGAGGCCTGTGAGGCTGAGTGTAGGCACATCTATGCCTTTGAGAAGAAGCAGGTACATGCAAAGGCAGCAGCAGCAGCCTCAGCATTTTGACTCAGGCGTCATGCATTACTGCCTGTACACCAGCTTCACACTTCTCTGTGTTCTGCTGCTGACTGAGCTCAAGAGCAGGAGCTATGCCCCTGTGAAGCTACTGACATGCTGGACATTCAACCCAAACATGGGCTCAAGCCACCACAACAGATGAAATAGTCTTCACACTTGTAAGCAATGTGAGAATTGGTATGTGCATGGCAAGCAGGCCACTTGCCGGTAAGAGGGAGGGCATTGATGTGTCCCCTAGGCTCCCTTGAACCTTGACATTTGATGCAAGTGCGTCTGTCAGGAACCCTGAGTATACATTCAGCAGCACTCCCTGCTCAACCATCCCATTTTGGGAAAGCTGAAGGGCTAAGCCTGCCACATCAGCAAGCTCAGACTGCTGACTGTAGTTGGTCTGCTGGAGAATGGCCAACACCATGGCTTCCATGCCAGATTCGTAATCCACTGTTGGACTCTGCGCAGATGCTGAGGTGGAGTGTAGCTGTACCACCTGCGCATGCACAGGTCTCAGTTACTTCACATGCATCAATGTTTGCATACATAAAAGATTGCCAATAAAGGCAAGCGGTCTTGCTGCTGTATATTCCGTACTTGGCCATTTCATGCATGCAATGTCCGAGTCCTGCTGTGGGGTGTGGTCTGGGGCGAGGCGGGAGGGGGGGGAGAAAAAGCACAAACCTACTACATAGCTGCATTTTGAACACAATTCTGGAAATACCATATGCACCAGCACTCACACCTGACTGTATGCTACAAACTACCATGCACATGACTACATCTGGGCTGATATCGCATACTGGAGTGAAGGTAGTGGCATGCAGCTTTGCAGCAGCACCAACCTGGTCCACTCATGCCTGTCACAATTCAGAGCAACAGCCAGGGAGACATGCACGCCAGAGGGAGCAACAGCACAGGACCTGCAACAGGGGCACCGACTCGCCGGCACTCGCAACCAATGCTTCATTCAGGCTCAGGTCTGCAGAGCCACTGTCGCCCCCACACAGATTGCTCAACTCCTCTGGTTCCTCTGAGTTCTCAAAGAACAGGTCTGTCAGGCTGTCAATGCTGCAGCCGGAGGTGTCAGCAAAGGCAGCCAGCATCAGGTCTGTCTTGAAGGCCAGCAGTGATGATAGAGGGAATGCTGAGCTGAGTTCTGTGCTGATCAAGCTGCGTGCCTTGCCATGCAAACCATCCCAAGCTGTGCCCAAGGCTGGCTCCCAAGTTGGTCTGTTGCTGCTCCGTTGCTGTGCTGTCACTGAGGACAAAGGAGCCACATATCTGGGAAAGTAGGAGGTAGCTGCAGCATGAGCAGGCTTGATCTGGATCAAGGCCGATGAATTTGTGCTATGCAGCAGCTCAGCATACAGCAACTGGTCTGGTTTGCTGTGAAGACGCCTTCTGCTGGTTGAACTGCTCAGCACGTCGACAAAGACAGATAGCAGCAAGTCAGAAGTCAGCACTGCGGCTTGGACAGTCACATTGTAGGCGTAGTTTTGGGTGATGTTGACATTGAGGGCTGAAGTGAGATCCCAGTTGATGCTGGCGTTCAACACAGCCACATCTGCCTGCACAACTGTGCTGAACAGACCAAGCTCTAGCACATCAACAGCTGCTACGATTCCTGCGCTTGCATCCAAGGCCAATTCCATCTGACCAACATAAGACCTGACAGCAGATGACAGCCAGTTCTGCAAAGCGGCAGCTAGGTCTGCAGTCACAGCTGCATTGGAAGCTGCTCCTGCAGTACACAGCTGTGCTGCATGCTGCTGAGCCTGGCTGGCATTGTCAGCCTGACCCATGAAGAAGAAGCCGGCGGTGATGAAAGCCACCTCCACAAGTGTTATGTTTATGGCCAATGGCATTGCAGAAGCGCCACTGATGTCAGACACACTGTACTGAATCTGATACCTGCATCAACAAATCCGCTGGCTGCCAGCAGTGATCAGACCTTTTGTCCATGTGCAAAGTAAGAGTGGCTGCCTGCCGGACTACAAAATGATGTGTAGAGATGAAATCAAAAGGGTGACAGGGAGTTTCTTTTGACATGCTATCACCAGCTCAAGTACATGGTGTAAGACCCACAATGCAAAAGTATGATTAGAGACTGCCACAGGTTGTCAGTTCTGCCATCAAGCAGGACAAACATAGCTTACCTGCCAGGTAAGCAGAGACCTTGCTGCAGGTATTGCACTGCACACACGGGGCAAGAGCTGTCTTCAACCAAGTTGGAGTTGCATGCAAGGTTGATGATAGCAAAATCGATTGCATTGGAGATGTCATCACCCAAGCTGTCTATAGCATACACAGCACAGTCCGCCTGCTCCTCTGCAGCAAAAATCAGCCCTTGGTTGTTTGACTGTCCATAGCAGCAATTTACATCACAACACTCCCACCTTTGGGCTATAAACTGGCATATGCTCAACAGCCCAGAACACCAATGGATACTAATATACATGCACAGGAGTTCCAGTGACAGTCAGGTGGGGTACTATGCCTATGTATGAGGTTTCCCAGTGCATTCGAGCTCAAACAACATACAGATCGGCTCTGTTGATGAGCTATGCATGTAGGGTACAGATCACAATGGTTGGGCAACCAACTTGCTTTCAGAGGGGTTGAGTGGCAATGCTCAAGATAAGATGCAGCATGACACACAGGAGATGACAAGTGCTGTGCTTGGTGACATGGCCTACCTGTGCTGGGACACGGCAGCAAGTTGAAAGCCACAGGAGTTGCATATGTCAAAACCATGTCCAGAGAAGAGTCCAGAGCATCCTTGGCCTCTGCTGATAGCAGGATGGTAGGGTCAGCACCTGATAACATAGCCAATGTGCCACATGTGACTGGGTAGCAGCCCCCATTGCAGTAGTACTCATCTGCAGCACCATCATTGAGGGGATATTGAGTTTGATAGCTGACTGTCACCTTAGCAATGCAGAGATGACATGCAGCAGTTGCATTAGCAGCTGTCACACCGGTTTGGCAGCTGCAATGACAAGCATAAGCATCCCAATGCCTGCCTACAAAAGGTCACTGCTAGTACATAGTCGTCTCCTTGCTTCAACAGCTTACATTGGAATAGCAGAGACACACAGCTGTTAAAGACTTTATGCAGAGGCAAACAACATGCAAGATGTGCTAAATGTCGAACTTTGTCAAATGATAAGATGCTACTGGATTTATGTGCTTGTCTGCACTTCTTGCGGATGCCCAACAGGTATTGACTTGTTCCAATGACGTTGACAACTGTACTGCTACAAGAGTTGCTCTCTGACCTGACGAGCATGGGGAGACGATCAGGACTGTGCGATTGACAGTGGCCCGCAGTTGGGGTAATCCATCATCAAACACAGAAAAGGGGATGCTGAATGTGGTCCCCACTGGTGCTGAGGCAGTGGATAAGCCACAAGGAGCCAACCCCACAGCAGCAAACATGTACTCTGCAAAGCAGAAGCGTCAAGTGTCATGAGGTCAACAGCTTTGTTGCACTTCAGGCTTGAACAATGCGCTTTCACCTTCAGTAAAGCAGGACAGCAAACACAACACTTCAGTTCCAACAAGACTGAGGCTGCTTGTGGTGAGTAGTCACTTTGACAAGATTCCTTGCCTGTCTTGCAGTGTAGTTGACAAGTGAACATCATCAAGCATAGTGGCACAAGCTGGTAAGCAGCAGAACAGCAGCATCAAACTAGACTATACTAGTGCTTTAGCCAATTGCCTGCCAGCAGCAGGCAAACATGCAAGATGCTGAAAAGCTCTGCCAGCTGCATGTCCAAGTCACAACTGGAGATGCAAGAACAAAGCTGGCATCTGCAACACAAGCGTTTTCTGGCGTGCTTTGATGCTCTGAAGTTGAGGCTTGAACACCGGAGGGCAAGGCACTGTTGCAGGTGGCCAGCAGCACTGTTGCAGGTGGCTAGAGGCACTGTTGCAGATGGCCAGAAGCCTCACCATATGCACAGCTTGATGCCGTACATGTGGCAGGGGCGCACACAAGCACGGATGCGGTCAGGTTGCCACTCTGCGCATCAAGGGCAGTCGCACCCAGTTCACATTCGGCACCCTTGTAGGGCTGTTGCCCTGGCGCACAGGCTGTGTAGTGGTAACCTTGTTTGATGGTGGTGGTCGCAGGTGCTGCAGCTGTGGTGCGCAAGGTGATGGTGGGCGGTGTGTTGGATGTGCTTGTGACAGCACTCAAGCAGAAACCATATACACTGCAGCGTCCTGGGCAGCACAGCTTGTGCACCTCAGCCAGATCAGCAGCAGCAGCAGCAGTAGTGATGCCAAGCAACAGCAACCACATGATACACCACACAAGACAGCACCACGTCTGTCCCAAAGTCTGCATGTTGTGAGGTGCAGTCATTGCTGACAGACTGAGTGGGCAGGATGTTGTTTGACGTGTGCGAGATGCAGGGTTGCTAGGCAGAGCAGTAAGGGCAGGGCAGCCCGAAGGGCAAAGTAGGGCAGGGCAGAATGAAAGAGGCAGGACGGCCAGGACAAGGCATCAAGAACAGGGCAGCCAGTGCTTAGCAGGACCATAGCAGGACCATGACAGGCAGACAGGTGCAGAAACAATAGCCAGGGCAGGACAGCAGGGGCAAGGCAGCTAGAGTAGGGCAGTAAGGGCAAGGCAGCCAGACCAAAGCAGCAGAAGAAGATCAGCACTGACTGAATTGTCAAGTATGGGCTGCAGGGTTTACCAGTTTGTGTGCAGTAAGCCTCAGGGATGCATGGATTGTACACATGCACAAAGCGCACGACTGGGACAGCCGTGTTGCCCAGGGCATCATGTGCATTGTAAGAGATCACATAAGGGGCGTCGGTGACAGCAGCTGTGTCGATTACTCCGCCCCCTGCACAAAGCAAAGTTTCTAGCCAAGTTGGCAGGTAACGTGGTTGATGCAGGCAACTGATGAGCAGTACATGCCATCCTATGGGCTTGTCAATGGTAGACACAGAAGCAGACAATATCTTTAGTTTGGCAAAGCTGCGCATGCTAGCCAGGCAAGATGGTCAGTGCAGATGCAGACATGCAACACACTGCACTGTTGACTTGCAAAGCAATTGTACCAGAGAGTGAAGCGGTGACAGTGACAGGGCTGCTCTTGCCCACAGCAGCAGATTGTGCAAAGTAGCCTGGATCCTTGAATGTGCTTCCAAGCGGGACCTGCAGCATCAACCATTCCCTGATCTGAGAGCAGAAATGACAAAGATGCCACAAACAGCCACTGCAGCTGCCTACTGCGGTGCCAGATGCTAGGTCATCATTAAGCACGCGCAAGATCTGAAGTATGTACAGTTCATGAGTGAACATCTAGCTGGCAAAGAACATGTATTGGTTGCATCGCAATCATGGGAGCAGAGAGCACAGACCTGCATCATAATGTCTCCCAGCAGATAGATGGTGACCACTGCTGTCTGTTGAGGTGCAGTAGCAATGCCAGCTAGAGGTGATGAAGGGGTGGCAGGTATGGGAGGTGCTGTTGGAGTTGGAAGAGGAGATGGCCCTGGCGATGGCAGTGGTGGAGGAACCACTTGTGGCGGTGCTTCCAATGAGGCTGGGCCAGGCAGGGGTGGAAGTGAGGGCCCCATGACAGGTGGGAGCAAAGGGCCCATGACAGGTGGGAGTGAGGGCCCCATGACAGGTGGGACTGAGGGACCCATGGTGGGTGGCAGTGCGGGCCCCATGGCAGGTGGGCCCAACTCAGGTGCAGAAGGCAAGGCGGGTGCAGGAAAGGGCAAAGTGATTTCAGCAGAAGGCATGGGAGGCAGCAAGGGTTCAGGTGCGGGTGCAGGCAAAGGTGGTGGCAGAGAGGGTGGGGGAGGTGGAGATGGTGAAGGT
>JAABUK010007677.1_pt1 | contig 15460 bp, 17 predicted proteins | sample 5559141 | NCBI WGS metagenome assembly JAABUK01 (sample SAMN10711869, study PRJNA513367) | rock metagenome | isolation source: Antarctica rocks | place: Antarctica: Victoria Land, Pudding Butte nord | collected 2016-01-03
TGCTTGCTGCTTGCTGCTTGCTGCTTGCTGCTTGCTGCTTGCTGCTTGCTGCTTGCTGCTTGCTGCTTGCTGCTTGCTGCTTGCTGCTTGCTGCTTGCTGCTTGCTGCTTGCTGCTTGCTGCTTGCTGCTCTGTCCCCTGTGCAACCTGTTGAACTACGTGCTAGGTCACTTGTCGTGCACTTTTGGCTTGATACTGATGCTGACTCCCTTGTGCAACATGACTGCCCATCTGAATTGCACTTTGCCCATGCTGATCATTTGGCCTGAATGTCATGCATAGGCAGCAAGGTCATATGCTGACTCCCTTGTGCAACATGACTGCCCATCTGAATTGCACTTTGCCCATGCTGATCATTTGGCCTGAATGTCATGCATAGGCAGCAAGGTCATATGCTGACATCCAGCTTGATTGCGCTGCATCTTGGCACTCATATTCATCTTTGAGACAGACAGAAGTGCGCGGCTCTGTCAGCCAATTTGTTGCCTTGCAGCTGCTGATGTAAGTGACACATGATATGCCAATGCAGTAGTCTTAACATGCCAGATGGGAAACAAAGGGTCCCTTTTCAAACAGTCTTTGGTGCCTGCACTCACATCTTGGTACACTGATAAAAGTAACCATGTTGCTTGAACCTGGTCTGTGGCATGCAGCTGCTGTGGTGACTGGCACTCAGTCTGCCAATGTAGTAGGCAGCCCAGGGCAGGCAGCACTGGCAAGTGCCATCAACAATGGGCAGGGGGTTCCCCCAGGCTCCCCCATCACCTCTGAATCCAGTGCCTTCGCCACCAATGCCCCTGCCTTTGCCAGTTCCATCTCTGGCAGAAAGCTCAAGCAGGTACATCAGCTGAAACTCAATGTATTTATGAGTACTCTCAGATAGCCAGGAGTTTGTTTTGCTGCTTCAGAATGCGTTTGCATCACCCTTGTTCCAGGTTGTTGGAGGGGCAACTCTTGCCTTGCACAGATCGTGTCCATGCTAGCACACAACCAACCTGTCACTGCATTGTTGAAGTCCAGTTGCTGTGATGAGGTAATTGCGGTAGCACTGCACACAACATTGAAACTTATCATGCAGCTGATTTTTCCAAAGTGGGCTGAGTCTTACCGTCTGTGCTCTCTGTTGCAGTTTGACTCGGATTTCTTCTCAAACTTCAACACAGCTTTCAACAACATTGCATCTGGATCAGGCAATGTGAACTCCATTGGATCAGGCAGTCAAGGAGCATTTGCAAGCGGGTCAGGCAATCAGAACGCCTTTGCTTCAGGGACCAACAATGCTGTGGCCTCCGCAGTGTCTGGTCCAGGTAAGAAAATAAAATAAAAAAGGACTACACCTTTCGACGTTGGTTTTATGAGAAGCCAAGCATTGTACTGGGCTGCCCAGGTGGTCCGAGTAACCTGTACATCTACACCAGATGACGCTTGTAGACAAGCACTGCAATTTTACCTTGGCCAGCTGTCGCTGATAGCTGATGGCTGTCTGTCACTTGGACTAGCTGATAGCTGCTTACTTTGACTACTGTTGTGAGTAAGCAGCTATCAGCCAAACAGACTCAGCGATGGGGTTTTGTTTTGATGCAAATTGGTCAACACATGTGTTGCTGCACTCTGTTTGAACTCCATCCTCAGTTGTTGTGATCATTGTGTGTTGTTACAGCGTTGATGCTGCCTGCTATGGTGTGAAATGTCTGTACTTGAAGAGTCTTGGTCTGTGCAGGTAAATGCCAACTGCCATGGGAACTTGAGATGTGCAGTGATGTGACTCAGGGTGCTGTCATGTCTTGCAGGTCTAAGTCCTGCTCCTTCTAGCACTGCTAGCACCGAGAGTGTGAGCCACTTTGGAGGCATTGTACAGAGCACCACATGCACTGCAGACCCATCAGTGCTCAACATCCTGCAAGCAACCTGATTTGCGGCGTTTTGATCAAGCTGTTAGTGAGCAATGAGAATCCTGATGTACAGCTGTCGAGATGGATTGTAAATTGCGCTGGCAGCTGTGCAGGATGCCTGTGACAATATTCAAGAGGCGAACATAGAGCGGGAGCTACTGATGCATGTTTTTGTCCAAAAGGAAAAACCAGTTATTGTGTGCATGGCTTGTTGGCCAACTTGGTGCATGCTGCTAGATTTAGTGCATTTAGTGTAAACGTGTCGCACATTCGCCAAAAAGGTCCTGCTCCTCCACAAACGAACAGGCCAGGGACTACAATGTACTCAGTGTTGTAAAACAGCCCAAATAAGCAAGGCACGCTTGCTATTGTTGAAGACATTCAAGGTTATACATATGTATGCATGTTGGACATGCATGTTGGGACAGATATAAATAAAGATGTATTACAAATTGTGATTTGTCATTGCACACTCTACCCTGTCTATGGAGGAAAGAACAAGAACATATGAGGCCACAGCAAAGTACACCAGACAATGCGTTGTAGGTTCTCACACAAGACCTGCAATAGCATGCAGCATGATGTTTGCTTCGATGCTGTCTGACTCACAGCATGCATCCCTCATAGAGCTTTGGAAACCTGAGCCCCCACACAAGTACAGCATCTTTGCAATGCTGGCAAGCTGCATTTGCATCTTCTGGTCAAGTGCATCATGATGACTGCCATCAAGATCAGAATGGTCAGAAGCTGTGTCAGAAGCTGTGTTGGCCTGTAACTGCTCCTGAATGACATGCAGTTGGGACCAAAGGAAGCTGGCATGTGCTGGCATCCGTGGCCATGTGTGTCTGACAACTTCCTGTAGGACTTCCAGAGCTTTGAGCTGAGTTGCTGGATCAGGCTCCTGACACCAGTTGAGCAGCAGGGGCATCAGCTTGCTAAAGAATCGCAAGGTCTGGAGGCCCAGAACCTGTGCAAGCAACACATCCTTGCTGAACATCTATGCAAATAGCACTTTGAATCTGACGCTGACAGGGCATGTTCAGGATGAAGGCCAGGTCCACAAACACCTTGTATGGTGCATGAGTCATCATCAGGAATGCAGCATGCTACATTGCAGTGAAGTCAGGAGACCCACCGCAAAGACAGGCTTGATGGCTTCAAGCCAGACTACCCTTCTTGCTTTCTTGTGGCACTGCGTCTCGGCCTGCCGAAGCATTTCGCCCATCACTTCCTGGTGGCCTGGTCCTTGACAATTGCTGCCTGCAGCCAATGACGCGGCATGTGGCTGCATAAAACCACTAGCAACATGCAACATAGCAATGAAGGCACACACACACAAAGTGTGATGTAAATGACACGCACAAATGACAGGCATGACAGCAGCACAGGCATTCAGACCTAGCATGTATCAGTAATGGCTGTGTTCGGCAGTTCAGATGCAACAATGCTTGACCAAACAGGTCACGATAGTTGTGTTCAGTTGTGTTGGTTTACTATCTGAAAACTGTTGCTACTGCACAAATGGTCTTCGATAGGCGCAAACTGTACTTACAAAGCACAAGCCGTGCGCGTTTTGCATGCCCATTGTTCTGTAGTTCATGCTTACACATGCAAAGCAGCTCAACAGGCTTTCAAAACACAAGTCTGCTCCACAGCTGATCATCAGACAACAACAACAAGTGCTGGCAGAGTTGTCTTAAGGCTCCCTTGCACATGATTGCTTTAATAGACAATGCCATGCGGCTAGACAGCATCATGGAGCAGAGGCTGCACACACAGACGGACTCACCAATGCTGCATAGTATTGCACAGGCTGTCGGCGCAGCCACAGACCATACAGCATCTTCACACCCCACCAAACTTTCTGCTGCTACAGTCATCAGCTGCTGCTGATGTGGCTTGAGATCAGCTGACAGAGCCTCTGCATCACAGGCAGCATCAAGTGCACATCAAGCCAGTGCAACCTGAGGTGTTTTTGTCATGTGAGCATGCACACTTGGTGGCTTCTTGACCGCAGTGGTCTGCACTACAAGCATGATAACACATAGCCGTGCTGACATTAGCTAGATATGTGTACATAGTGAGGCACATGTAGCCCTGTGAACTACGGCCATCAGTGCATGAACTACAACGTGTAACGGGATCAGCTCAGTAGGCATGACTTCCTGCATGGCTGGCGCTGTGAAGGGCAGTTTTCAGCATTAGGTCAAGCAACTGACCAGACAGCTGTCAGCATTTGGTGACCCTATTTGCTTGAAGCCACACAAGCTGATGTGAACTGCATGACAGCAGCTAGCAACCATGCAGGTATACGCTCACCTTCAGCTATATGCCGTAAGGCATGCAAGCTGTAGCATTGCACTGCGGGAGATGGATCTTTGATGGTGGCCAGGACACAAGGCAAGGCTGCTGGTAGAACGGTGCCAAGCTGCTGGTAGCCAAGCTGCCTTACTAAGAAAGCCAGCTGACGGGCGGCCAAGCATCTGGTGAAAGTGTCCGGTCCTGCACAACATCACAGACACATCTGCCAAATCAACGTCTAGACTCTTAGACACTCCCAATTACACCCAGTAACAGACTTGCAACCCAATGCAGGAAAAAATGAGCTGCAGACACATGGTGGTGTCAGGCAAGGTCGTGTTGCCTTATAATGACACTTGGACACTGGCAGTCTAGGCCGGCAATCGTAACACAGTATGCTGCATAGGCATTCTGTGTTTCCCTTGCAGCAACACTGGACAGTATTGTGTCTACAAGCAGGCACTGCCTCGGTTTCCTGTCGTGTCAGCAGCATTGTCGATGGCAGAGCAACTTGGGACAGCTGCAGTGACAGGGATTGCTACTGTGCGAGTGTGCTGCCAGGCGGTGAAAGTCAAGGTAATCCTTTGAGACTGAGGGTCTTGGCAAGTACGTCCAGTCAGTTTCATAGCAGACTAAACAGATTCAGCTGTCATGCAAGACAAAGTACAATGCAGCAGTCTGAGTCAGATGCCATGCAGGACCAAATGCAATACAGTACAAGCAGTTTGAGCTGAAAATAGGTGAGAGTGGAATTGACTTGGTGCTAGTGGACCTCGTGCACAGATGCCAAATGACATAGTTGCACTGCCTTTTATACTCATGCTGGTCTCAGGCCTACATAATGTATGATGACACCAACCTTGCTGCAAGCACTTGTGAAGCTATTGACAGTATGTTGCTTGTGTGCAGCAGAATGAAACGGTCAGACATCTGTAGATTGAACATTGACTTGGGCGATGCACACACTGTGAATGCAATCAGGCAAACTGCGCACTGCATGAGCAGTCATATGGGCTGAAGACCCTGGACCCTACCTGGTTGTTTTGGGAGCTCTGCCTTCTCATACTGGTACTCATCTTGCTTGAAACAGAGCTTGAACCGACTCAGCAACTGTGGTAGTACAGATACCAAAAACTGCTCATCTGTTGAATGCTGCTGCCCTGCGGCGCCCTGGAGCATGTTCTTGGCCACTGGTGACAAGCCTGATGGTCCTAACGCTTGCAACAGGTCTCTGGACGCAATGCCAAGCTGATGGGTTGTCCATGGTGTCAGAAGCATCGGGTCCGCTGCATACAAAGCCACCACCAGACAGCTGTTGAAAAGGATCTGCTCTTGCTGCTGCCTTTCCTGAGCCTTTGCTGCCGTGTCTGGTGACAGCTCTTCGATGAGTATGCCAGTTGGGCGATAGTCGCTTTTGATATTCTGCGGCTCGCAAAGAGGCAGACCACCTGCCTGCCTAAGATCAGTTATCAGTAGGTGCAACTCTTGTACCGACGACAAAGCTGTAGCGTGAAATAATGCCGCCATTCGCAGCTGTGCAAGATCTGGCGGATGTGGCGCACCAGAGGCATCACTGAAGCATGCTTGTGGCGGTCGTAGCAGTTCATGCGCAAGTCTGCAGCTTTGTTGGTGACTTTCCATGTAAGCCTCACGCACTGCACGTCGCGAGGCTCAGTTAATCCAGCCAAATTGGTAAGGATCGCCGATTCACGTTCTTCAGTGCGCTACAGTCACAGAATATGGCATACAGAGCTACGGTACTGCACTTGGCAGACAGCCCCTTCGTCACCTCGAATGCCCCCACGCAGCTCCTGACAACATTTCGTAAAAGTAGTCATAGAATGGCATCGTGCAATCATATGATCGCTGCATCTGATTGCAAGTCCTATCTGCACGTGCTAAGTTTGTGCCTGTCAACAAGATGAGCTCTGCAGGGGACCATTTCTATTCAAGCAACTAGCTATCCGCTTGTGGTTGGAATACACGCAGTACCAAACGCCGCCATGAAGATCGTGGAAGACAAGGGAGGTGCTATCGCGCTTATGATTGTCGCGCTGGTCTTTCTGGGAACTTGGCCGGCACTGCTGAATCTGCTAGAGAGGCGAGGACGCAATCCCGTTCACACCTACCTTGACTATTCCCTCACGAACTTTCTTGTGGCCGTCCTCATTGCCTTGACGTTGGGACAGATCGGCGCGCCAAAACCGGGAGAGCCAAACTTCACGACTCAACTAAGTCAGGTGTTGTTCACATGTCAGACTGATCAACAGCACCAACACGCGTGTTCGTAGCAGCGACTCTCGAGGTTCTTGTTTCGTTTTTATTGCTATGAGCACCTTAAAACAGTCCTGTCAGGATGCATGACCTGCGCTTGCAATGTTGTGCTGTCAGCGCGCAGCATATGCTTGCATGCCGCCGTCGCATGCTTGATGCCGTTCACAAGTCTGTTCACTGCAGAACAATGGACCATCGGTCGGGTTCGCAGTGGCAGGAGGAGTCTTCCTGTGTTGCGGCAACCTGGCCACTCAGTATGCTCTGGTAAGCACGCAAAGCAGAGCACTTTTGGTCACCGACTGCAGCTGTCGTACAGGTTACAGTGCAGAGGTTCTCCCACTTCTGCATAAATTGCAGTGCTTCACAGTCAGATACCTTCACAGACCGGAAGAATACTGAGTAGCGTGCATGGTGTCGCAGGCTTTCGTTGGGCTGTCCGTCACGGAAGTCGTGGCGTCCAGCATCACAGTAGTGGCAGGTAACAGAGTTGCAGCTGCCTGCCAAGAACAGCAGGCTGCATGGCACGAACTGCTGCTTCGCACACTCTTTGATGTTAACCTCAATCAATCTTGTGCTATCACGCTCACAGGACCGGGGTATATGTGCAGGCACCACAATGAATTACTTCTTGGACGACCGCATTAATAATGCTGCTGTCTTGTTCCCTGGTGTGGGCTGCTTCCTGATAGCTGCATGCCTGGGCTCCTGGCTGCATGCATCCAATGTAGCTGACATTGACAAGAAGTTGGGCATCCAGAGAGGCGGAGATGTGATTGACAGGTATGTTATCAGGACTCATCCCAACTGGTCAAGAGCATTTGGTTCTTTGGCATGCAAGTGTCAGTAACTTGGCTGCTGCAGCAGCAGTAACAGCCAAGCTGCTACTGCTGACACAGGTGCAACACACACACACCAGGATGTGGGCATCAAACCCAAACCTGCATGTCATGTGCTCCTTATAGCATGACTTCCTGTGTTGGTGGCAATGCACAGAGGCTTACCTCCACTTTGTTTGTGGTAATGCACAGACGTTTTGTTTGTATGTGCCATGTATACTCCAACCACAGAACATGACACTCTGACAGTCCAACCTGCCTGAAACAACCTTCACAACTTCATCGACAATCACAATCACAGCTACATGTATTTATGCAAAAGTACTCCTCGTCTTGACTTCGTACACCTGTGCTTTCAAGCTAGGATGTCTGATGAGTCACAACTGGCTCCACACCCCAGACTGAATGTCATAAAATCAAAAATGATTCAAAAGGCAAAGTGTGTCATCACGTGAGTCCATTATCACTAATTGGCACATGTGCAGGTCCCGGGCCAGAGCTGCGGAAGCAGGTGGTCCTTCCATGATGCTCCCTGTTGGCTTTGAGCAACCCAGCCTTAACGCTGGTAAGCATTGATTGATTGATTGATTGATTGATTGATTGATTGATTGATTGATTGATTGATTGATTGATTGATTGATTGATTGATTGATTGATTGATTGACTGACTGACTGACTGATTTTCACCTGTGCCAGCCTTGATGCTGGTAAGCATGCCATCACCAACTGGCAAATCACCCCTGCCTGAAATCAACAGTAACTCAAAATCTGTGCCAGCATAAGCAAGGGGGTGCGTAGCCAGTCCTGCTGCTCCAGGAAGGCTACATGTTTGATTGAAAGATAGGCGCAATCTGACTGAACATGCTTTGGCATGTGCTGACATGCTCATGTGTTGTCAGTGCTAATGTATGCCACAACATCAGCATTCAAACAGTTGGGTGCAAGTGTCTGTTTTCCTTCTGAAATTGATTGCACGGCTTTGTGATGAAGTTGTTCCTGTTTGTGACAGAAGCATCAGCAGCTGCAGCTAGATAACACAGCAGAGGCGTTTGACTGGATGTGGTTTGAGTCTGCACGATAAACATTTTAGGCTGCAGTTTGGGCTATGGCCTATGGTCATAGCTCTGGGCTGCCGCCTTAGGAGGATCCCTTTATGATCGCTGAAAAGCGTAAACTGTTCTTTTCTTTTCTCTTTTATGCTGCAGTGGCTGAGTGTTTGTTCATCGTGTACAGCTGCTAAAATGAAGCTGGATGCGCTGGAGGAGGGGAAGACAGGGGTGGCCCCCCCACCCACCAAGGCAGAAATTGGCAGTGCTGCTCACTTACAGGAAATAGAGAACAGACGCTGTGTCAAGGTATGCAAGTAGCAGCAAACAGCATATTCAAGTAATAGTATTTCACTTACAGGAAATAGAGAACAGACGTTGTGTCAAGGTATGCAAGTGGCAGCAAACAGTATATTTAAGTAGTAGTAGACAGTATATGCAAGTAGCAGCAAACAGTATGTGCATGAGACCAGTAGCTTTTGCGCCTCTGGAGAGCTATCAGATGCCTGCAGCATGTGAGATAACAGCACGCCAAAGGCACACAGGCAGGCACTCCAAAGGGCGTAGAGCAGCTCAAGATGGCTCTAAATCTTCACTTTTGGTCTTGTCCAACAACAAACGCTCACATGCACACATATAGACTCGCTAGCTTCTTGAATCTTGGTGTCTACCATGGTTCCTACCACTCAACCACTGCTTATTGGAAAATGCATGTCTCACCTTCAGACGTTCCAAACTGTCTGTTGAATGCACTACCCTGATGGGTATTGTTGTGACTGAACAGGTGAATGCTTCAAGCAAGTTCATTGGTCTGGCCATCGTCTTCACCGCTGGCGCCTGCTACTCCATCTTCTCTCCAGCCTTCAACCTGTCCACCAACGACCAGTGGCACAAGCTAGCCCCGGGAGTGGACAAGCTAGTCATCTACACGGCATTCTTCTACTTCTCCTTGGCCTTCTTCGGATGCGCTGTTCTCATCAACGTCTGCTTTTTGTACAAGCCAGCTTTTGGGGTGCCCAAATCCAGCATCGGTGCCTACCTGAAGGACTGGAATGGTCGCTGGATTGCACTGTTGGCTGGGGTCCTGTGTGGCTGGGGAAATGGTTTCCAGTTTATGGGAGGGCAAGCTGCTGGATATGCTGCTGCTGATGCAGTCCAGGTAATGTCCTGCGCATGTTCCTGTTTTCACTCAGGAGATAGACCATGTTTCCGGGCTTTATGTGTACATTCTTGCAATCTTGGTCAACCAGAGTTACTAAGTGGTAACTCTGGTTGACCAGCTTTTTTGACAGAAGCTGCCCATGTCTCTCAATGTGTCTGAACCCTACACGCTGTCCACTTGCATAGTATCACGCACATAATTTGAACAGGCATCTCTTGCAGATCATGCGCAGTTGTTCTGCCAGCTTTGGGCTGCTGCCTAGGTCTCATAAGGCTCATGTCATAATTGCTGAACAGCCCATCCTACCCTGCCCCGCCCTCCACCTGCCCTGCCCTGCCCTGCCCTGCCCTGCCCTGCCCTGCCCTGCCCTGCCCTGCCCTGCGCTGCCCTGCCCCATGTTTCCAGCTGCACACTTCAGCAAAGGCTGGTGCATGTGCAGGCTCTACCGCTGGTCAGCACCTTTTGGGGCGTTGTCATTTTCGGGGAGTACCGGCGCGCAACCACCAAGACCTACATCCTGCTGGGAGCCATGCTTTGCATGTTTGCTGCAGCTGTTGGTCTCCTCATGGGCTCCTCCGGCACCAGAAAAAACTGAAAACCGATAATCATTACACCACATCTTGAATAAGATTTTACCATCCAGGCATGTTATCAGGCTCTGCAGATTTAGTGTATCCTTTGGAACAGGGGCCTGGATTGAGGATGCAAGATTGTACTGTTAATCCATTTTTTGCTATTTGTACTAAGCATGTATGCTCACAGTAGAGCGGTCGTCAGGCACAGAAGATGTGTCTTGTTAACAGCACAGTGGTGCTCAACCTGCAACAGGTGTTGCAACGTCACAAGACTGTTTCAATGCCTGCTGTAGCCGTACATGAGATACGAGGTGCAGGTTGTGGATGTTGCCAAGCTTGACCTTGTTTAAACCATTGATGTTGAAACCAATATTGGATTGAACCCATTTTTTCTTTATCCAAGTTGCTCATGCACAAGTCAGAGTATTGTGGACCAGATGGCAGAGTCTCTGCATGGCACACCACTCTTTTGACTGTCTAAGATGTGCAATGTTTTTGATATGTATAGCCAGATGCTGACTGGCGGTTGATTGTCTAGGCCATTAGGGGAGATGGGAGTATTGAGCACATAGGCAGATGCGCACCATCTCGAAGTTGTTTAGTGTCAGATCCTGTCACAGGGTTTGTTAAAAACTTGGAACTGTATCAGCTTTTTCAATTCAGCCAGACTGGTAAGCCTTTGCTGATTTCTATACGTCTGCAATGCAGTGCGATCTGCTGCGCTGTGAATTGATTGTGCATCTCATTCGTACTCCGTGCAGAAGTGTCAGCCTTCACTAACAATAGGCTTCGAGACAAAATGTGTCAAGTGAGATCACGCTGCGCAATCACAAAGACAAAGCTACAGGTCACTAGTTACCTACATATACAACTTGTTGGGATGGTTGCAACGTGTCAAGCCTGCCTGTTGCCAAACAAGATCTTGTCAATACTGTGCCACAACAAGGTGTTGTTCTCCTATATTGATTGTCCTTAATTGTGTGCAGTCACAGCACCAGGAAAACCATTTGTGCTTCGGTGTTGATGTTTGTGGGTAGCAGGCTCTAATGGGGGTCATGGTCATAATTTTAGCATGTATGTCAGCAGCATTGACAATGCCGGTCATAATACCAGCATGTCGCACATTGCACAGGGTGGGTCTGTGCTTTCAAAACAAATACAGACGCACCAGAGCCTGAGCTATCATAATGATTGAGAAGGTCAGCTGATCACAACAACTGTCCTATAGGCTAGTAGTATGCACTGAGAGGCTAGCAATTTGGCCAACTCACAGTCTAATGTGTGCCTCATGCAAACGGTCCTTTCAAACGGCCCTTTCAATCAAATGCTAAAACTGCACTATGTTCCAGAGAGAAGAGTCGCAAAGAGAACATGACTGCCCTTTCACTGGTCAGACCGGAGGTCATAGTTTGAGAGCTTCATATCGCTCTCCTAGGTCACCTTCTCTGTCTTTCTGCACCTTCAGGTGCTCCATGCTATTGCTGTAGAACTTCTGCAACCTCTCATCTTGCTTGCAACTGTCGCTTGAGATCTCATTTGCTACGAGTTCCATTAGACTCTGCATCAGACATGCAACTGCTCAGTGCACTTTAGCAAGTTGATCAACCACTGCCAGGACGTCTGAACTTGGTGCCTAGCAAAGATACAAGCAACAGCATCAGTGCCAATTGAGGCAAACAGTGAAAGCAACACAGCACACTGGGCTGGAGGTGTCTCATGTGTTCAATGCCTGGCAAAGACACAAGCAACAGCATCAGGGCCAACAGAGGCACGATGGGAGCTTTGCTGTTGCTTCCACAACTCCTCTGCTTGCAGTCACTGCTGTGCAGCTAACAACGCAACTTCTCTTGCACCAAAGCGTGACACACACATGTGGCTACATGGACACCAGTAATTATAATACTAAATTTGCTTTCCAGCTCATGATGAGCTAGGGCTGTGCAGGACAACTCTTCGTGTAAGAATGTCTACACAGGTCACCTCCAAGTCTCATCAAGCACTGTCAGCAGTGGAACCACTCACCTGAACGACAGATGCTGTGATATTTGGCAGGCCCTGCTCAAAGTAGTACAGATACAGATTCAAAATCTCCACATACAGGAATGCTGGCGATGTATCCGAGGCCTTTAGTGCTACTGCCAGTTGCTGCTGTGCTGCATTGGCAATCTTGAGCGCTCGCTTCAAGCAGCTCAGCACGTTGTCGGCATCCCGAACCAGGGGCTGCACAGCGCTGCTGTCACTGTCACCAATGCTGCTGGGCTCTTCGTCTTCGGCATCCTGGGTTGCAGGTGTCTGTACGCACACTTGTAGAATGTCAGCATCCCGGAGTGGTGGCTTGACATAGCTGTTATCAATGGCACCAGTGTTGCCTGGTTTCCACTTGCACCATGACTTGAAGGCAACTGCACACACACGCCACCCCCCCCCTTGCCCCTACAGACCCCCCACACTAACAGCAGCCTGTAGACAGTGCTGCTGTCCCCCTTCTGCACCTGTCTCTTGCTCCAGAAACACATGCTAACTTCCTTGTTGCCATCATTGGCATGCTAAAACAAGTAACACAGCATGCCTGATGCTTTGCTTTGTGGTGCTTTGCCAACAGCTTGGGCCCTGTAACCTTGTGTACTTGCTCTCTCCTTACCACAAAGAGCAGGCTTGAGCAAGTGCACAAGGTTGCAGCGCCCAAGCTGTTGACAAGGCATAGTAGTTGCAGCGTACAGCAATCAGCAGGGTACTTGAAAAACCCAGACTGCTCAGGCATTGCAAGAGCAGGTGCAAGCGACCGCAATTTGCTAGCATAATATATTGTTGTTGTTGCTGCTGTTCATGGTTATTTTCACTGTAATTGTTTGTGTCTGCCATTTACTCACCTGCATCAATAATGTTACACACAGTAGTGTGTGACTGCTGACACTTTGATGTACAGTCAAGCAGCTGGCAGGATGTGCAGTGCAATGCAAACATGACCCTCGTCATGCCAACAAAACTGCAAAGAGGTCGAACAGATCTCTGCACTGCTGACCTTGTGTACACAGAATGTCTCTCTGAGGACAAGCCACAGCCTATGCCACCTCCAAATTGTTTTGGATAAAATTCAACCAATATGGAGCTATTGAATATATTGTCACGGCTTTCTCATTCAGGAACAAATAGTCTGCAATGTTGCTGTTTGAAATAGCTGACAAGATGCAATGCAAGGGAAGACTGACCCCTTCTTGCCAGAAGAGATGCGAGCAGGTGCAGACAGCTCTGCATTGGTCTGCCTTCTTCAGCAGCTTGGCGCTGTAGCCAGTAGCCTTGTGTACCAGCACATCCCTGTTCTCTGGAGAGAAGACTCGGCACTTGTGCAGAGTGCCCACAATGCTCTGCAGCGCTGTGATCTCTGCTTTGCTGTCTGGTATGGCTTCCTCATACAGTATGAATGCCTGCAGATTGCAGTAGGGTCAGTTCAAAGACTTGCAACATGGTGGACAGCTGTGTTACACAATGCAGTTGGGCTCTGCAGACAGCTGGCAAATTTCAACAAGTGCAGGCAGTCTTAAACAGAGCTATTTCCAAGGCTCACGGTCAAAAACATGCTTTGATGTGCCTGTAAATTCTGTCTATGATGCTTTTGAATGCAAGGGGATTTTGGGCCTGTACTGAGTGTCCTCAGATGATGCACAGCTGATGCTACAAAGCTAACCCAAATCCGAGCTTGTAGTGGACATGGCAGACACAATTGCGTCTGTGTGCATGTGTCTACATTTCAGGAAGCATGCCTGTCCTAAGCACTCAAGGACAATGTGTGTGCAGTTCCAGGTGCAGGTCAGAAAGCATGCCTGTTCCATGAACTCGTAGGCGATCATCTCAAGGTGAGCCACCTCAGAAGCTGAGTAGGCAGCTTGCAGGTAGATCTGAAGCGCCAGCTCAGCAACTGGAACGTCTGCTAGAGGCGCAACTATGCCATGCACGAATTGCAGCACCTGCATAGCATGATGACCGTATGATGTAGTACCAAGGCTAGGAAAGTTGATGCCTCCATGTGTTGCTGGTGAGTAACAACACCAAAGTCTGGTCTGGACATATAGCAGTGCCGATCATGCCTGAGCTTGCATACATGCAGAGCATGTCAATCAAACAATGGACCATCTATGACGCCAATTTTGGTGTCAGCTCAATATTGTGGTCATCAAGGCACTAAAAAGATGCCTAAAGGCAGGCAATGCACTTAACAAATTCCTCACACGTGCTTACTGGAGATTGCAATGTTTTTTTGATGCATTGAATGCTGCAGCTTCAGCAGCAGCATGTGATGAAGCAGTAGGGTCAGCAGGCTTGCCTGTACTGAGCAACACAAAGGTTGCAAACAAATTTGGCTGCTGTTGCAAGTGGACTTACTGTTTTGCAAGACGTCTCTGCAGCATTGCCACTGTCTTGCCTTTTCTTCAGCACTCTCACCAACTGCAAAACAGACAGGCAGTTGTAGAAGAGAGCAGGAAGATACAAATGAGACGTGCACAACTCTACACAGGGCTGCCTCTCTGGTTACCATGAAGCTTAGCATACACATCTGACTGCAAAAGACTGCTGCACCAGAGACCCAGAGGTGGCAGCGCATGCCTCTGAGGAATAGTATCAGGTGTGTCCTACTTTAGGGAGAGATACGGTAGCTCTTCTTAATCCCAACACGTTTATTTCAATTCAGTTCACAGCAGAATCTAAAATCAGATACACCTGGGGACCGTAACAACACATTTCTACATGGGGGAGATGTGTTAGGTACCTGTAGTGCAGAGAAGGCCAGAGGTGGCAGCGTGTGACTGGGAAGGTAACATTGGGTGTTACTTACTTTAGGCAGAGATGATTGATACCTGTAGTGCAGAGAAGGCCAGAGGTGGCAGGCTGTGCCTGACACGCCGGGGTCCTCCTGTGCTGAAGTGCTGCCTGGCGGTCTTCAGGATCTGGAAATGCTCGTCAGGATCATCCGACCTGAGCTGGTGCACCATCCTAGCCACCAGGTTCTGCTCTTCTGCAAAGTCCTGCAATCAGGACCACTCAACAAGGTTAAGCTTGAAGGGAGGTAGAGCTTTGCTGATTGAGACCATGAGGGAGATTCTGCTCCTCCGCAAAGTCCTGCAAACAGGATTCCATCAAGTCAGGCCCTTGTTGGTCCTGGTTTGCTGGTTGATACCGTGAGGGTGATTCACATGCATGACCTGACTTGAGACCCTTGCCACCAGATTCTGCCAAGTCCTGCAACCAGGATTCCATCAAGTCAGGCACTTGTTGGTCCTGGTTTGCTGATTTGTACCATGAGGGTGATTCACATGCATGACCTGACTTGAGATCCTTGCCACCAGATTCTGCCAAGTCCTGCAACCAGGATTCCATCA
>JAABUK010007678.1_pt1 | contig 15460 bp, 10 predicted proteins | sample 5559141 | NCBI WGS metagenome assembly JAABUK01 (sample SAMN10711869, study PRJNA513367) | rock metagenome | isolation source: Antarctica rocks | place: Antarctica: Victoria Land, Pudding Butte nord | collected 2016-01-03
TCAAAGTTCAACTTTCAGATCATCTTTAGATCAGGCAAAATGAATACTAAAGTCAATGCTTTAACTTGAATGTCTCTAGCAAACGTCTCTGAATCAGCTCAACAACTTAAAGATCATTTTCAGACTATTTTGACTCTTGATAGAGTCGATGTTCTACTTGTTGAATCGAAAGCAAATCTCTATCAGCGAATGCATATGATCAATCAAATGAATGAGTTCTGCAATGAATATAGACAAGCTATGAACGAGAACAAGCTCAAATTTCATATCACTAAATTGAAGAACTGCAAAATCATTGACAACGTTCTCTTTAGAAAAGACTTACTGTGAGTTCTTGAGAATATGCATACGAAACTGCTACAAGAAGTGCATGATCAACCTTTAATCTCTCATCTCAACAATAAATGAATCATCAATCTAGTTCAGCATTTCTACTATTGATCAGATCATCAAGCTACTATTCGATGATACATTCGAAACTGTCATGCTTGTCAGCGAAGCAAAGTCTCTAAAAATAGCATCAATGAACTTCATCATTCTCTTTCGATTTTACAGAAACGCTGAAAAGATATAGCTATGAACTTCATCATTGAACTATCTCTGTCAGAAGACTATAACATCATTTGCACAATCATATGTCATCTCATCAAAGAACATCACTATGTTTTCTGTCATTGAGAAGACAATGACATCTCAGTCGAAGAAACGGTTTGAATCATGCTATGAAACGTTTATCGACTGCATGATCTACTCAGTTCTATTGTTTTGAACAGAGACTCTCAATTCATATCAACTATGTGAAAGAGTCTTTGCAAGTGACTGAGAGTCACAGCTAGTTTATTCACAGTCTATTATTTGAAGATCGATGATCAGACGAAACGAGTCAATCAAGACGTTGAACGCGAACTTAGAATTTACTGCAATTACATGCAGAACGACTGAGTCAAATGAATATCTATGATGAAATTCAGCAACAATTTCAATATCTTCTCGATCATCTCAATGACTTCTTTCTACTTCAATAAAGAATTTCACTCTCAAATGAGTTTCAATTCAGATACAACTGACTATGAAACAACTCATGAACAACTTGAAACTAGAAAAGCAAATGATATTGTCATTTGAATGAAAGAGCTACTGAGCTTCAATCATCAACAATTGAAAAAGACGAAGCTGATCATCAAAGTTCAGATCAATAAACATAAATGAAACGTCATTTATGAAGTAAGTGACTGAGTTTGACTATCTTTCAGAAACGTCAAGACAACAAGACTCTGCAAAAATTTGAAAGATAAACAACTAGAATCATATCAGATCACTGTCAAAGCGAGAATCTTCTATCATCTTCATTTATCAATCAGCATGAAGCATCTGCATTTGATGTTCAGCTCGAAGCTACTGCGATCGTATTCAGAAGACTCTCTATCAGAACAGCATGCAAAATCTCTCAGACTCATCATTATTGATGATGATGACGATGAACATTGAAAGATAGATGACATTCTGAACTTCAGATGCTATCAAGATCGAATACAGTACAAGATCAAATGAAAAGATCTAGATAGAGACAATGAATGATACTATGTCAATAAAGATGAATTCAATGACTTTGAGAAAGTTTTGAACGAATTTCATGCGCTATACTCAAGAAAGTCACGCTAGTATTGAAATAACTCAATAAGAAAGCAAGCAAACGAGTGACATTTATGCAAACATGAATTTTCGAAGAAGAGAATAATGTTATGAGTGTATCAAGACTGAATAGAGCTAGTCAGTGTCTCTAGCTCAGATCTGACTCAGTCTTTATCTTCTTTCATCAACATCATCTTTCTTTCTACATCACATTCTACTCATGTCACAAACACATTCTCTTTGAGCTTAGCACAGTCTTTGAATATTACTTAAATAGAAGCTTTTGTACTCATCTTCTTCTGTATTCTTAATATTCAGTTATAGCTATCTCTAAAAATCAAGCACTATTCAACTCTGACTTTCGCTGATTGACTCATCTAGACATGATTCTGACATTAGATGAGATTAACTTGAATATTCACTGATGCAAGCATCATTGATCATATTGAAAAAACAGTACTCAGCATGCAAAGCAAATATGAGTTAGTTTGTGCAAGACATTGAAATTTGTCAAGCTGATATTGCTTGCAGCTAAAAGAAGAAAAGAAACTTATGTAATTCTGCTTTATCAGCTGCTATTTACAGATGACTTATTGCAGAATGCAGATCATTAGATTGCAAAATGCAATGCACTTCAAGCGAAAGAATCAGAAATACTCTCTGCTATTCAAGATTTTAAGAAAGTGTTTTCTGAGATTCTTTCTGATAGTTTGAACATGCATGATCAGATGAAACATTTCATTGATTTAATGAAGAGCAAAATGTCTTGCATCAAGTTTATTTATAAGATGACATGAGATGAGCTTGCTGTGATATGAAACTATCTAAACAGCACGCTAGAGAAGAAATGAATTCATTCATCAAGTAATTCTGCAGAAGCATCTGTGTTGTTTATAAAGAAGTTGAATGAAAGTCTTCATCTATGTGTGAACTATCATGATCTCAATGAAATAACAGTAAAGAACAATTACTTATTGTCTTTACTGTCTGAGACGCTGAATCGCTTTGCTCATGCAAGACACTTTATCAAAATTGATATTTGCAACATTTATCATTGCATTTAAATTCGCAAGAACGATGAATGAAAAACGACTTTTCATACATGTTATGATCAGTTTGAGTATCAGATAATGCTCTTTGAACTGACAAATGCTTCTGCAATCTTTCAGTTCTATGTAAATCACATGCTTAAGTCATTCATGAATATTTGCTGCGTGATATATTTAAATGATGTCTTAGTATACTTTGAGACGAAAGAGCAGCATTAAAAGCATGTGTGCAAGATTCTTCACACGCTACTGAAATATTGAATGTATATCAAGCTGTTGAAATGCACTTTCAATCATAGCGAAGTTATCTTTCTGAGATTCATGATAAAGTGAAGAAATATTCAGATGAAACAGTCTTGTATCAACGCAATTACTAGCTGATCTGAACTCAAGTCTGTAAAGAACATTCTCATATTCTTGAAATTTGTGAAATTTTATCAACAATTTATAAAAGAATTCTCTCAAATCATTACGCTCTTAACAGATTTAATCAAGAGTGCAAAGAAGAAAATAATGCATTCATTCTTTGCAATAACATCAAAAGTAAGAAAAGCTTTTGAAAGATTGAAAGCAGTCTTTGTCAATGCTTTCATTTTGAAACACTATGATTGAGATGCAGATCTTTGCATGAAGATCAATACATCAAATCGCGAAGTCAAAGACGTGCTTAGTCAGAAGAGTAAGACTGATCAATGACATTTCATTATGTACTATAGTTATAAGTTCAAAGAAGCTGAAGTATAATGAGACATGCATGATAAAAAGCTGTATACTATAGTTCTCAATTTTAAAAACTGACAACATTATCTTCAGAGTAGCAAGCGACTCATATGTGTGATAATAGATCACAATAATCTTTGTTACTTTATGATGATGAAGAAGCTCAACGCACAACAGATGCATTAAGCTGAGAAATTAGCTGCGTTTGACTTTCATATAGAATATCACAAAGACAAATTAAACTCTGTGAATGTATCATCAAGAAGATTCAACATCATGAAATCAAATGATAGTGAGAAGAATAATGATTATTTTCTATCTACTCTGTGAAATAAACTTCACAATCAGAAATGTCAATCTGAGCTGCTAGAGAATGAAGAAATTTCGACAGCGATCAAACTTGCAGCATTGACGATGCAACTGAATGACATAGTCATTGTAAATACTTAAGTCATGTGTTTAAATGAGAAAGTACTCGCTAGATCTTGCAGAATTCTAGATACTGCATCATTTTAACTTCTGATTCATCAGATTATAAAGTTGAAGAAATTCTATTTGAAGATGAGTGAATTAATGACTGCGTGATTGCTGAAGTTACAACAAAGAGACGTCTTTGTTGCAAATGAGAAGTGATGTCAATGATTTGCATTTAAAAAGAATGAGCTTTCAAGATGAAGTATGAAAGATAATGAACTGCTACGTCATGATTTTGCAGTTTATGTACTTAATGACTCTGCTACAAGAAATGAGATTCTGCATATGAATCATGATGATTACAAAGCAGATCATTTTGCATACGCTTGTATCAAGACTGCAATAAGAAGAAAATATTACTGATCAAAAATGCTCAAAGAGATGACGAAATATGTTTGCATTTGTTCAGACTGTCAGCGAGTGCAAATGCATCATCATAAGCTTTATGAGAAGCTGACATCTATATCTTCAGAAGACGTGAATTCATTTCACATGATGATCATGAATTTCATAACAAACATGTTTTTTGCGAAGAATTTGTACATCGAAAAAACAAGCGATGCTATATTGATAATGATAGATAAGTTAATCAAGCATGCAATTTATATTTCGATGATCAAAGATCTGAACGTTGAGAAGCTTGCAAATCTGCTATGACGAGAATTTGTATCTCAGCATGAAATGATGCGAAGCATTATATTGAATTGAGACTCACTGTTTATCAATCATTTCTGAATCACTTTATGTTGACATTTTAAAGCGAAGCGAAAGCTAAGCATTGTGTTTCATTCGCAAATCAATGATCAAACAGAAAGACAGAATCAGATGCTTGAACACTATCTGCAAGTGTATTTCAATTACAAGATGAATAACTGATCAAAGCTTTTGTCAATGATAACGTTTGCATATAACAACAGCGTACACGCTAGTATTAAGAAAACTTCATATGAACTTCTAAAAAGATACATTATGAACTTTGCAGAAACATTTGAGAACAGAGCTTTAAAGAGAAAGACATTCTTGACTATGAAGTGAGCAGAATGACTACGAAGTATCAGAGAACATTTAATGAGACTATGAAAGTGAGTAGCAAAGCAGCAAGCAAAGTATTATAATGCTCATCATAAAGCTGCAAGCTTTCAAATGAAAGACAAAGTGCTTTTGCAAAGTATAAACATTTTTACACTTTGATCAAAGAAGAAGATTGATCACAGATAACTAAGATCATTCAGAATATTAAAGAAGATCAATATGCAAGCGTATAAGCTTAAACTATCTGAAAAATATGATGCAATTTATTCAATCTTTCACGTCTCTTTATTGAAATTCTGACACTCACGTGATGAGAATTCAAAGTTGCAAATCATTCTTGTGAAAGAAGAAGAGAAATGAAAGATAAAGAAGATACTTGATCAGCGAATCAAGAAAGAAAAGATTGAGTATTTAGTTCAATGAACTGATTTGTTTTTCTACAAAAACTTCTGAAAATCAATGAAAAATCTTAGTAATGCAAAAAAGATCATTGAGAACTATGAAATAGAAAGGCAAGTACATCAGTTGACTGCAAAGAAGTCAAAGAGAAAAAAGAAAGACAGATCACGTAAGAATCACAATTGAGAGAATATCAAAAGCACAAAGATGTAAGTTTAAGAAGTTGATATTAAACTACAATTACAAAATTTCACGTAACATATGTCTTCTAAAAAAGAAGATGATGAACGTCATGAAAAAGCAAAGAAAAGAAGTGATCAACGATCATGAGTGAGAACGTTGAAGTGAAGAAGAAAGCTATTTATTCATCAGCGAATCTTGTTACACATTGCTTGCTTCAATTGATACTTACAAGACGAAGATGAAGCGATGTGATGATAACAAGAAGTGATGAGAATGAAAGAAATGAGAACTTCTACTCAACTGTTAAATACAATCTCACATGATTGAAAGAAAAGCTACTCACTCTTTCATTGTTAAAGATGAAGAGTAAGATGAGTCTTAATGTGAGCATTGAGACAATGAGTCATCGCTTGCGCAGCATGATGCATCAACAGCTGAAGATGACATAAGACTGAGTTTATCATGCAATCATGCTTTCTCATGAAGCAGTACTTGCATTTGCAAGCACGCTTGATGAAAGCACGACACATGTGAGTCACTGCTGCGCTCAAATGATGAACGCAGCGACAGTATCAGATCATCTGATCATTACAATTTATCATGCATTAGCAATTATTGAAACACGCAGAAATAAATATGCATATCAAGAATCATGAGTTCAGTCTTTAATGCAAAAGACGCGAGAGAAGCAGAAGAAGCAGACGTGACAGCGATGATGACGCGAAGAGAAATGCACATCTCAAGAAAATGAGCAGACTTCGCGAGCATGTTAGCATGATCTCAATGAGCGCGAATGCTGCTACTTATCATGATGATGAGAAGAATGATGTTAATACTGCTATGTCATTTACATTAGCTCATAAGCTGACTTGCATCATCACAACGCTGCAATGAAAGAAGCTCATATCATGAGCTGCAAGCTATGCAAGATATGCATAGCAGATCTTATGCTTCGTCAGTTCGAAAAAGCAGTACTCATGAAAAAGTATGCTGAAATGAGACAAGAAGAAAAAAAAAAGAAAAAAAGAAAAGCAAAGCTGAAGAGTTGATATTCACAATCTTACACTAACTTTGTTTACATTTGTTAACATGATCAATTCACAAGACTTCTACACAGATGTTAAAGCATTGAAGACATCGTTGCTACACTATCAGCTATTGAAAGACAATACGATGCTATGAAGACTCAGAGATCAAGTCTTTAAGAAAAAATGCAGTTGTAAAAATGCATCTCATTGACTATGAATGATGTGTATCTGCAAGACTAGCTCGCAAGATTAAATCAAAGAAACTAACAAGTGAATAAAGATAGCAACTTGACAGAAGATGAAAACTCTACAAGCTTTCACTTTCGTTTCTTAGTAATTAGTTCTATCATCAATAAAGTGCTATCTTATTATCTTTTACTATGCAGTTTCACATAAAAAAATCTTATCATCTTACATCAACAAGATTCATTGAATCTTTATGTCACAGTTGATGATCTGTTAAATGAACTTGCTCAACTTTATGATGATTTTAACAAAAAAACAAACTTTCAAAGAAAGTATGTTAATTTCTCTCAAGAAAAGAGCAAATTCAGCAATTTCTATTTGATGTTTCAACGTCTGTTTTTTTATTTAAAGTATCATGAAAAGCAATTGATCATTGATTTACAAGACAAGATAGTTTATCATCTTCATGCAGCTTGAAGTAGTCAATTGATTCAGTCAGAATCTCTGAATGAAATTTGTGACTATCTGATTCATTTGAACAATGAGCATTAAGTCATGAGTGACATCAAGAAAAAGAAATTTCTGAACAAGATTCAAAAGCAAGTCATGTTTGCTGAAAAATGAGATTCATTGAATCTTTATAAAAAGATCAAAGTCACTATTCTCGTTGATCATTCAAAATCATGTGACGTAAGTTTAATTAACATCAAAAACATTGATTTACAAGCTGAAATTTGTTTCATCTGTCACAAATCAGATCATACTTTTAAAGAGTGCTCTGATTGAACTTCAAGAGTCAATGCATTAGAAAATGATGAGTTTGATTGATTTACATTGAACTCTGAATCAGATTCTGATTTAAAAAACTAATTATCTCTTTCAAAGTTATTGAAGAGATAAAGATCATATCTTTGTGCAGTCAAATCAAAGTTCTATTGAAAGAAAACTATTTTGAAAAGTCATTTCTGATCAATGCTTCTTTTATCTCTCAGAGCAATTCTTTCAATCTTCGCTCTTTAATAGATAGTGATTTCGTCGTTTACATGCTGATACATGACAAGCTAGTTAATAAAATATGTCAGAAACTTGAAATACAATTTATATCATTAGCAAAAAAGAAGTTAATACGAGACTATGATGAGAAGTTAGTTAAAAAGACTATTACTCATAAGATTTTATTCAATTTAACAATCAAAAGTCATAAGAAATTGACTATATCAATGCTGATAACTGATATTAAGCATCATGAAGCTATATTGAGCAAATTCTGAATGAACAAAAATGAAATATTATTGAACATAAAACATGATACTATCGTATTTTCTGATCAATTAGATATTTCTATTTCGATTTTTTCAATCTCGTCAAATATGAAGCACTCAGATTAATCGCAATCGACTTCAATCTCTTCAGCAGCTCACAGCAAGATTTCAAAGTTTCTTAAGCACTCAGTTTCAATTGTTCAGAAAGAGTCATTCTCAATTCAAAACATAAACATCATCTCTTTTCAAGCACTAGTAAAACGAAAAAAGAAGAATCAGACAGAGATTTTTGCTATGTTCATCAAAAACATTGATAGAAAAATTATCTACAATACTTAATGTGAACTAGATGTTATAAATGTCTTTTCAGTTGATGAAACGACTCAGAATCTAGAAAATATTAAAGTCAAACTATCATTGAAATATCAGAATTTTCTAGACATCTTTGATTGAGTTCAAGCAGACAAGCTATCGTCTCATCATTTGTATTATCATAAGATAAAGCTTACTAGTGACGTAACGTTATTTTGTTGTCAAGCATATTGAATGTCTTTTTACAAGCTTCAGAAAGTAAAGAAATATCTGAACAAGAATCTTTTCAAAAAATTTATAATCTTTAGCAAAGCTTCGTATTTCTCACTCGTTCTGTTCGCTTTAAAAGCAAATGAAGATTTATGATTCTGTGTTAACTATCAAAAGCTTAATGCTATTATCAAAAGAAATCGCTATTCTCTATCTTTGATAGATGAAATGATTGACAAAATAGTTGATTGCAAGCATCTGACTCAATTGAATATCATTTTGACTTTCAACAAACTGCGAATGCATTCTGATAGTGAGAATTACACTATTTTTATCATCGCTTTAGAAGCATACAAATCAAAGATGTTATCTTTCAAACTTATTAATGATTCTGTCTCATTTCAGCAGTATATGAATGACATTCTTTAAGACTTTCTAAATGACTTTTGTCAAGTCTATTTAGATGACATTCTGATCTACAGCAAAACTTGATGAAAACATCAACAACATGTCAAGATAATATTAAATCATTTATGAGAAGCTGATTTACAAGTAGATATTTGAAAGTGCAAATTCGACGTAGAAGAAACTGTCTTCTTAGAAGTCATAGTTTCAAAACAAGATCTTCATATGAATTCTATCAAAGTGAAAGTTATAGTCAACTGAACTACGTTGATCAATCTAAAAGAAGTTCAAAGCTTTGTAAGATTTATTAACTTCTATCATTGTTTCATTAAGAACTTCTTGAAGCTAGTCAAATCATTCACTCAGCTGACTAGAAAGAACACGTCTTTTGTTTGAAACAAAGTCTGTGTTTAAGCTTTTGATGATCTAAAGAAACAAGTCAGCTCAATCTCAGTTCTACGATACTTTAATTCAAAATGACAAACTATTCTGAAAATTAATGCATTTGACTATGTCAAAGATGAAATACTATCTCAGTATAATGATAAGAATGTTCTTCACTCAATAGCTTTCTACAGCAAGAGCATGATTTTCGCTGAATGCAATTATCACATCTATGACAAAGAACTGCTGATCATTATTTGATGTTTCAAACACTGAAGATTCAAGCTTGAATGCATCAAGTTACTCATTTAAATGTTTATTAATCATTAGACTTTAAAGACTTTCATGAAAAACAAACAGTTAACTTGACGTCAAGTCAATTATCTAAACATTCTGTTTAAGTTTAACTTTCAGATCATTTTTTGATCAGGCAAAATGAACACTAAAGTTGATGCTTTAATCAAAATGTCTTTGATTGACATTTCTGAATCAACTTAGCGTATCAAAGATCGCTATCAGATCATTTTGACATTCAATAAAGTAAATATTCTAACTATTAAATTTGAAGTTGATTTTTATCAATGAGTAAAAGATGTCAACAAAATGAATGAGCTTTGCAATGAGTATAAACAAGCTATAAGTGAAAATAAGCTTAAGCTACATAGCACTGAATTGAAGCACTGCAAGATCATTGACGACGTTCTGTGTCAGAATTGTGTCTAGATGAATCAATCAGCAAAAGTCAGAATTGAATAGTGCTTGATCTTTAGAAATAGCTATAACTGAATATTAAGAATACAGAAGAAAATGAGTACAAAAGCTTTTATTTAAGTAATATTCAGAGACTGTGCTAAGTTCAAAGAGAATGTGTTTATGACACAAGTAGAATGTGATGTAGAAAGAAAGATGATGTTGATGAAAGAAAATAGAGACTGAGTCAGATCTGAACTAGAGACACTGACTAGCTCTATTCAGTCTTGATACACTCGTAACATTACTTTTCTCTTCGAAAATTCATGTTCATATAAATGTCACTCATTTGCTTGCTTTCTTATTAAGTTATTTCGATACTAGCGTGACTTTCTTGAGTATAACATATGAAATTCGTTCAAAACTTTCTTGAAGTCATTGAATTCATCTTTATCAACATAGTATCATTCATTGTCTCTATCTAGATCTTTTCATTTGATCTTGTACTGTATTCGATCTTGATAGCATCTGAAGTTCAGAATGTCATCTATCTTTCAATGTTCATCATCATCATCATCAATAATGATGAGTCTGAGAGATTTTGCATGCTGTTCTGATAGAGAGTCTTCTGAATACGATCGCAGTAGCTTCGAGCTGAACATCAAATGCAGATGCTTCATGCTGATTGATAAATGAAGATGATAGAAGATTCTCGCTTTGACAGTGATTTGATATGATTCTAGTTGTTTGTCTTTCAAATTTTTGCAGAGTCTTGTTGTCTTGACGTTTCTGAAAGATAGTCAAACTCAGTCATTTACTTCATAAATGACGTTTCATTTATGTTTATTGATCTGAACTTTGATGATCAGCTTCGTCTTTTTCAATTGTTGATGATTGAAGCTCAGTAACTCTTTCATTCAAATGACAATATCATTTGCTTTTCTAGCTTCAAGTTGTTCATGAGTTGTTTCATAGTCAGTCGTATTTGAATTGAAACTCATTTGAGAGTGAAATTCTTTATTGAAGTAGAAAGAGATCATTGAGATGATCAAGAAGATATTGAAATTGTTGCTGAATTTCATCATAGATATTCATTTGACTCAGTCGTTCTGCATGTAATTGCAGTAGATTCTAAGTTCGCGTTCAACGTCTTGATTGACTCGTTTCGTCTGATCATTGATCTTTGAATAATAAACTGTGAATAGACTAGCTGTGATTCTCAGTCGCTTGCAAAGACTCTTTCACATAGTTGATATGAATTGAAAGTCTCTGTTTGAAACAATAGAACTGAGTAAATCATGCAGTCGATAGACGTTTTATAGCATGATTCAAACCGTTTTCTCAACTGAGATGTCATCGTTTTCTCAATGACAGAAAACATAGTGACGTTCTTTGATGAGACAACATATGATTGTGCAAATGACGTTATAGTCTTCTGACAGAGATAGTTCAGTGATGAAGTTCATAGCTATATCTTTTCAGCGTTTCTGTGAAATTGAAAGAGAATGATGAAGTTCATTGATGCTATTTCTAGAGACTTTGCTTCGCTGACAAGCATGATAGTTTCAAATGTATCGTCGAATAGTAGCTCAATGATCTGATCAATAGTAGAAACGCTGAACTAGATCAATGATTCGTTTATTGTTGAGATGAGAGATTGAAGATTGATCATGCACTTCTTGTAGCAGTTTCGTATGCATATTCTCAAGAATTCACAGTAAGTCTTTTCTAAAAAGAACGCTGTCAATGATTTCGCAGTTCTTCAATTTAGTGATATGAAATTTGAGCTTGTTCTCGTTCATAGCTTGTTTATATTCATTGCAGAGCTCATTCATTTGATTGATCATACATACTCGCTGATAGAGATTTGCTTTCGATTCAACGAGTAGAACATTGACTTTATCGAGAGTCAGAATAGTCTGAAAACAATCTTCAAGTCGTTGAGCTGATTCAGAGACATTTGCTAAAAACATTCAAGTTAGAGCATTGACTTTAGTATTCATTTTGCCTGATCTAAAGATGATCTGAAAGTTGAACTTTGACAGAATGTTCAGATAGTTGACTTGTCATTGACTCAACTGTTTATTTTTCATGAAAATCTTCAAAGCTTGATGATCAATGAATATCTGAATGAGTAGTTCAGTGCACTTCAGCTTGAGTCGTCAGTGTTCAAAGCATCGAATAATGACTAGCAATTTCTTGTCATAGATGTGATAATTGATTTCAGCGAAAATCATGCTTTTACTGTAGAAGATCATCAAATGAAGAACTTTCTCATCATCATACTGAGATAGTATTTCATCTTTTACATAGTTTGAAGCATTGATCTTCAGAATAGCTTGTTGTTTGAGATTAAAGTGACGAAGTACTGAGATTGAGCTGACTTGTTTCTTTAGATTGTCAAAAACTTGAACACAGATCTCATTTCAAACAAAAGACATGTTCTTTCTTGTCAGCTGAATGAATGATTTGACTAGCTTCAAGAAGTTCTTAATGAAACGACGATAAAAGTTAACAAATTTCACGAAGCTCTGAATTTCTTTTAGATTGATTGAAGTGATTCAGCTGACTATGACTGTCACTTTGCTGAGATTCATACGAAAATCTAGTTCTGATACAATGACTTCTAGAAAGACAGTCTCTTCTACATTGAATTCGCACTTTCAAATATTCATCTGCAGTTCAGCTTCATGTAGTCGACTCAATACTAGTTTGATGTGATCTCTATGTTTCTTTCTCATTTTGCTATAGATGAGAATGTCATTTAGATAGACTTGACAAAAGTCGTTCAGAAAGTTTCATAGAACATCATTCATATATTGCTGAAAGAAGATTGATTCATTAGTCAGTTCAAATGATAGCATCTTGTATTTATATGCTTCTAAAGCAGTGATAAAAGTGATGTAATTCTCATTATTGAAATGCATTTGAAGTTTGTTGAACGTTGATATGATGTTCAATCTAGTCAGATGCTTGCAACTCATTATTTCATCAATGATCTCGTCTATCAGCGATAGAGAATATCTATTTCTTTTGAAAATGACATTTAGCTTTTGATAGTTTACGCAGAATCAAAGATCTTTATTTGCTTTGAGAGCGAATAAAACGAAGAAGAAATAGAAAGTCTGACTAGAAGTAATGTTCGACAGATTCTCGTTTAAGTACTTCTTTACTTTCAGAAGTCTGACAGAAAACATTCAATAGACTCGACAGTGAAAGAGCATTGAATCACTGATGAGCTCGATTTTATGATCATAGAAGCGATGAGAGAGTAGTTTATTCAATTGAGCTCGATCAAAAACATCTAGAAACTCATGATATTCTGATGACAGCTTGACTTTAATATCTTTCAAATTCTGAGTTGTTTCATTGATTGAAGAGACATTTAGAACGTTCAAATTGCACTGAGTATTGTACGCGATTTCTTTATCAATATCAGTCATGAATAGAGCAAAGACTTCAGTCTGATTCTTCTTTGATTGATTCAGTAGAGTTTTGAACAAAGCTGCATCTATGCTTTAAATCAAGAATGATTCTTTCTTAGTCGTAGTTGAAACAGATTGTTTGAGCATAATAGAGATCTTAGTCTGAATGATAGAAGAGAGCGAAGTTGATTGCGATCAACTTGAGTGCTTTGAATTGAGAGAAAATTGAAAAAATCGAAATAGAAGTATTTAATTAATTCGAAAAAACAATGACGTCGTTTTGCATATTCAATAATATTTCGTTTTTATTCATTCAGAGCTTACTCAATATGACTTCATGATGATTGATATCAGCTATCAGCATTGATACAGTCAATTTCTTATGACTTTCGATGATGAGATTGAATAGAATTTTATGAGTGATGATTTTCTTAAATATCTTCTCATCATAGTCTCTTATTGACTTCTCTTTTGTCAGTGATATAGATTGAATTTCTAGTTTCTTGCATACTTTATTGACTAGGTTAGCGTGTATGAGTGTATGAGCGACTGAATCACTGTTTATCAGAGAACAAAGACTAAAAGATCGATTCTGAGAGTTGAGAAAGACGTCAATTAGAAATGACTTTTCAAAGTAATTCTCTTCTGGTAAAATTTCGTCTAGTTTGCACAAAGATATAATCTCTATCTTTTTTATGACTTTTGAAAAAATGACTAGTTTTTTGAATCGAAATTTGAATCAAAATCGAACTCAAAACAATCATATTCATTGTTCACTGCATTGATTCTAGTAGATCAATCAGAGCACTCTCTAGAGCTATGATCTGATTTATGACATATGAAACAGGTTTCAACTAGAACGTCTGCTTCTTTGACGTTAGTTAAAATCGCGTCGCGCGACTTTAGATGATCAGATTTTGAATGATTGACTGACTGAGTAACAACAGCTCTATGAAAGATGATCTTTGACAGATCGTTGACGCGTTTAATGAGATTGACTTTGTTCTTGATTTCTCAAATGACTCGTTGATCATTATTCAAATGAATCAGGTAGAAATGAATCTCTCTGAGAAAATCAGGTTGAACTAATTGATCTATTCAAACGAATCGAAGACGAGAGTTTATTTTATCTTTCAGATCGACAATCAGTTGCTTTTCGTGATACTTCAGATAGAAAGATAATCGTTGAAACTGAGTGTAGAACTTGCTGAACTTCTTTGATTCTTGAATCAAGTTGTAGTATTCTCTATGAAAGTTGACTTTCTTATCTGAATCATTGAACAACTCAGTTAGTTCTTTCAAAAAATCATCGACAATCTTATAGAGATTGACACAGTCATGTTCGCGTCTAGATTGAATGACATCAGCTGCGTCATCAAATAATCTGAAATGTACATAGCTCAGTTTGACTCATTCATTTGAAAAGAGATCGACGTTGATCTCTAGTTTATTCTGAATTTTGTCGTATCAGTTTTCTTAAGTAGAATTCTTTTCGTCAGTAAATCAGAAAGAATCAGGTATTTTCTGAGATCTAGAACGCTCAGAGTAGATGAAATTAAAAGAAGTGATTTCTTTAGTTTGAAGTCTAGTCTTCAACTTTTTGATTTCGTTGTCTCATTGTTTACTCAGCTCGTTGAGTTGATCTGTTTCTCTGTCAAGAGTCATGCATTGAGTCTTTCAGTTTTCAATAGAAACAGAAGATATTACTGTTTCAGTGAATGACTCATTGTCTTCATTGATGAATGATTCAACACTAGAGAGTTTCAATGAATCAGTTTCAGAGATTTGAAAAAAGCGACTTTGAAATTATTCAAAATGTTCTTCAATAGATGAATGTTTTGACATGATGAAATTTGAAGAAAGAATGAGATTGAGCGAATGATGATGCTCAACAGTATTAATGAAGACGTATGATCAAGTGTTTAATCTTCGAAAAAGAATATTGTTGATTAGAAAGATATTTCTGTTTCGTGAGTTTTTGAGTGATTCTCAAGCAATTCACGAAGATTCTTTATCGTCGATTCTCTTAATCGAGTTGAACAGCTTATTTTCACTCATCTGTTTCATGA
>JAABUK010007682.1_pt1 | contig 15440 bp, 16 predicted proteins | sample 5559141 | NCBI WGS metagenome assembly JAABUK01 (sample SAMN10711869, study PRJNA513367) | rock metagenome | isolation source: Antarctica rocks | place: Antarctica: Victoria Land, Pudding Butte nord | collected 2016-01-03
TGCTGCTCATGTCTGCTGCTCAGTGTGCTGTCAGCCAGTTGAATAGATGCATCCATTTGGCAAACAATGCAACAACTCTTGCGCATGAGCTGCTGTCTTATGTAATGCTGCTTTGTTGCCAGTTGCACTGATTGTAACATGCCTGGAGAGTGTGCTTGAGCCAAGAAATGAAGTGTATGACAAGCTGCATTTTGCTGCAGGCCACCAGCTTCTGCCCTGTTCACTGCTTATGCACACATTTGTTGCTGCTGCTGCAGTGGAGCAGGTGAGACTTGACTTGGAGTCGTGCATGGATGAAGCAGTCATGGTCATTCTTGTATGTGTGCTGTGATTGCTGTGACATTCACACTAGTTTGCAATGTAGCGCTACAAATCTGGTGTCATGCTGATGTAGCAGAAAGTTTGCTATGACAACTTGTGTGCAAAGGCCTTTGCTCCTAGGAGCTTAGCTGTGCAGCATTGCGTATATGCTGCAAGGATTTCCACTACATGATGCATGGCCAGTACTGAAGCACCTCTGCGTCAATTGCTGATTCTCATCATGCAGTCTCAGTAGATAGTCATTGCTGCCCTTGCTTGCTGCTATTCACTGTCTTGACACGGCTGTAACAACCCTGTTGAGCCTGGCCAGGGCACGGCTGCCTTGCTTGCTCCCCATGTGCATATGAGCAGGCCTGGGGAAATCTGCGCAGCTATGACACTTGTAGTGGCGCAGGTCAACAGTTACTGTAGCAGTGCCCCAGCAATCAAGAATCACTGATTTTCTCTACGGCTGATGTCTGTGCCATCATTGCAGTCTCTGTTCCAGGGGCATCAGTTCATGTGCTGCACGAACAATAGTCTGACTCAATGCGTTGAGTCTGCAGCCTCCTCAAGGACCTGTTGTGCCCTTGTCTTGAGCACGGGCGTGTAATTGGCCTACCTGACCTTAAGATTTTCCAGCGATGCTGACATTGCAATGCCAAAAGGACTATGTTTGCTTGCTGAATGAGTGTTACTTTAAGCAATCCCTCACTCAAATGTTAGCGGAGAACGGCGCCAAACTCTCTCAGCATGCACATTTGCAATCTTTGAGTTAAGGGCTTCAGGACTATCGTGAGTGCCCTGTATAGGGGCAAGGGGCCTGTGCTGTGCTGCGCCTTGCTGAGGCACATCTTCACGGGCGCAGCACCACCTCGGAACTTTCTTGCTCTTTTGCACGGCTCGCTGTGACTGCTTGCCGTGCAGCCTGATCCCTTTGCCGTTGTACAACGGCTTGTTGGAAGCCTTCAAGATCGCTTGACAGCAGATCACTTGCCGCTGTGTAAACGTTCACGGCCATGGCAGGCATGGCCAGAACCCGTATTGCAGAGGAGAGGAAGGCTTTGCGCAAGAATAAACCTTTTGGCTTTCATGCCAGACCAGAAACAGGCAATGACGGGTGAGCAGTAGGACAGTTCGCACCTTTGAGCTGCAAGCAGTCTGTGTACTTACACGTGCACCAGCATGCAGAGCCATTAACTTGATGAAATGGAAATGCCATATCCCCGGCAAGACAAAGACAGACTGGGAGGGAGGCTACTTTCCGCTCACCATAGAGTTCTCAGAGGACTATCCTTCAAAGCCACCAAAGGTAATCGACATGCCTGTGAAGAAGTCTGTCACTGCAATAGCCAGTCACTGAAGCTTGTGGTGCCTCTGCACAGTGTAAGTTTGCGCCAAACTTCTTCCATCCTAACATCTACCCCTCAGGAACAGTATGTTTGAGCATCCTCAATGAGGTGAGACATAGTTACCTTGCTGTTGCATATGCACACTTGCTGTTCCTCATGTGAGTTTTGGCCTGCAGGAGGAAGGCTGGCGTCCGTCTATCACTGTAAACCAGATACTGCTTGGCATCCAGGTGATACATGTGTGCATGCGCATTTCATGTGAGGTCACCTTGAAATCTAGCAGCTGTCCAGTACCAATCAGCATGCAGAACAGCAATGCAGCGCACCAGTTTTAAAATGCTGCACATGATTAGCACTTTCTGTCTGCAGGACCTGCTCAATGACCCAAATCCAAACAGCCCTGCCCAGTCCGATGCATACATGCTGTTCACACAGAAGCCTGCAGAGTATAAGAGGCGCGTGCGAGCGCAGACAAGTGCGCATCCCCCACCAGCATAGGCGACAGATATAGCGCGTCCACAGTAAAGCAGAAATCACATCCAAAAGGGTCTGGCACATCATCCCATTGTACATCAATATTGGTGTACATCTAGTTACATGAGGTTTCTGAAGTGCCCTTGATGCTGTGCACAATCTTGAATAAGCACTGACTTTCTGTGAGCACTCCTCTTTATAGCCTCTTCTACTTTCTTAGCTGTTGCATTGCTCAGAGTCGGCTAGTGTCTGTCTGGCATGTTGTGCGTGCAATGACCAGACCAACATAACTGTACATCTCAGGACAACGCTGAAGCAGCAGGCTCTCCCAAATTTGGTGCTGCTCTTTACATACAAGTTGCAATTGAAACGGTGGCAAACAATCAATCATAGCTGTACATACGTGAATTACAAAGTTGACAGTCTGCGCTTCGAAGGAGTCGCAGGGCATAGTGTACAATTGATACTACAATCAGGCGCACTGCCATCAAGCATGCAAAAGAACATTCATGTTGCTGTGGCCAATACACAGTCTGGCCTACGATGTACACTGCAGTGAATCAAGTCATGAAGCCTTGCTGTTATACAACACGCATCTTTACAACGTTCCACAGGGCCACACTAGTCCTGCAGTAACATATTCCCTTGATATTGGAGCTCAGACACACAATACCAAGGATGCACTGTGACACAATGTGGGCACATTATCACAAGCTGCAGGTAATTGTGCAGACAGGTGGCATACATAGCATAATTTATTGACAGCTGCATGGTATGCATCAACCTGGTGTCCTGGATGGTTGCATATGCATGCCCACAGCACAATCGAACCACTTGCACAGACATACGTTCTGTAAAGCTGTGTACTAATTTGCAGGATCAACAATGCAAGCACACCAGTGTAACAAGCAAAAGCAGCAAACTAGTAGCTGTTGCACCTGGTATCATCTGGGTCATAGTACACAATGCACACAGGGAGGGACTAGGCAAAACGTGAGTCCAAGTCTGACCTAATGATGATGGTCTATAGTACCTGCCCAGTGAATCTGTCAGCCTCATCTTCTTTGCTGTCTGGCAGCCCTCCACTCAGACTTTCCTACATGTCAGGCACACTAACTCACAGGCAATCAGCACAAAATGTTTGAATGGTGTTGTGACCTCTCCCCTGCTTTTTCCTTGCTGTGTATATCAAATCAGGAGTGAAAAATAACCACAAAGGCAGGGAAAGAAGGTGATGCACAGCGTGACTCACCCTGAAAGTCGAGTCAAGGTTGCTTCCAGCTACAGCAGTGGCTTCTGCCCTCCAGCCATACCTTCCTCTTCTTCCATGCCGATGATGATGATGGTGGCGATGATGACTGTGATGAGCATGGCTCCTATGCATGCCCCCTTTGCCACGGTGGTCTACGTGTGCAGAGGCATGAGCCTCAGCCTGAGCCTGGGGCTGATCTGCTTCAGTAGCCCTCAACCTGGGCTGCAAATCTCCGCCTGATGAGTGACGAGACCAGAAGGCCGACCTTTCCAGCTCACTGGTCCTGCTGGCTGAAGGAAGCTTGCGCAGTCGCTTGAAATGCCTGCAGCAGCAGCACAACATGTCAACACAGATGCAACCGCCAGATTTGCAGTGCATGTGGCTGATAAAGTCTGCAAGCAGCACCAGCACACTGCCTCTCATGACGGTGCTTTCAGTGAGGTTCACAGAGATCTGCTATACCAAATTGCTATGCATGATCAGCATCGATGGGCATCGCTTTCACTGACCTCTCATCTTGATGCCGTATATGAGATGATGGAACATACTGTAACACAGCAATGCCAGGACGCACAGCAAACATGCTTCATATCAGGTAGGAGCCTGTGTCAAGCTATGTGAGACCAAGAGTGTTGCATCAACAAGCAGCGTTCAGCTCAGTGCAGCATGACAACACAAGCACTTTTCATGGCAGGATGAAATAGCAGCACAGAAGAGTGACCTGAGGATGGTGCTGCCCTTGGAAAGCTCAGCAGCAAAGTCGCCAACTTGGTGAGCAGTACTGCGGCCTGACTGCAGCGTGCCCGAGATGAGGTCTTGCACGCCAGGGTACAGCTCTACATCATCCTCTTCTTCACCACATCTTTGGCTGGCCCTGATTGATGCCAGACGCTTTCTTGCCAGCTGGAATGCTGACTTGGACGGATCTGCAGAGCACGTCACATACACTTCAGTCCCTGTCTAGTTAGGCAATCCAGTTTATTTTTCCAATGTGTGTTGGAAAGCCAAGCACCAGCCAAATGTTTATCAAACGACATGAACAACACATAACAAATGCAGCATCCGGTCCTGTTCTGCTACCATGTTTTCAATTGGTCTGAGCAGTGACGATCCAGCAGTATGACCAATGTTGAAATCATACTGCAGCATTTCCCTGGCACAATGACATTTCTTTGGGGACACGTCGTTCTCATATGCAAGCAAAACATCCATGTGGTCAAGAAGCAAGCCGCATTCATATGTTCAGTGAATACAGGCAGCGCTTTTAGTCATATTCACATGTTCAGTGAAGCATGGTAAAACATGCAGACAGCAACGCATTAGGAAGAGGTTTGCCCTGGACATACTACAACAAACAAGGTCCATGCCATGCAGTTGTAGTTTTGCAGTGGTGTCAGCAAATGAAGGCTGAGCATCTTTGAGGACAGGTGTGCGAGCATGTGGGTGACATTGCTTGTTGTGAACAAATGCCGTTTGTTGTGACAGGCGCAGCAAGTGGTTCCACACCTGGTCCTGTCTCCCCCATGAACTGGACATCATCATCCTCAACATTGGTACCCTCCTCGTTCAACATCCCCTCCGACTCACGAGACGCTGCCAAATACTTCTCTTTGCAGTCATCTTCTTCCAGCATGCAGTCTTCTTCTTCATCTTGGGACAACATCCTGTCGGGTCCAGGAGTCAGGGCTTGTCCAGGGCTGCTGCCTGCAGCTGCCCTTGTTCCATGCATACCCTCATCTTCCTCACCACTGTCAGGATACTTTGACCTTTTGACCTGCAAATCAAGCACACATGCTGAACAGCTAAACAGTGACTTACAGTCAGGAACACCATCAAGCACCTATGCTGCTGCTGCTGCTGCTGCTGCTGCTGCTGCTGCTGCTGCTGGTAGCGGTAGCGTTCAAGAGTGCCAGAGGCCCTTTGGTACAGCACACATACATACATACATCCAAGAGCAGCCCTTAAGCACCAATGCCAAGCCAACTCAGAACAATGCAAGCTGTGCTCGGCATTCTGTGAATTTGTGTAAGCATGTGTTCCAGCATTGCCACACAAATCCGTACGCACTGCTCACCAAAAGCTTTGCCTGCTTACCTGAAACCCATCATCTTCTGCCTCATGTTCAAGATCAGCTCTGGCTGGGACATTGTCCTCCGCATCTTCTTCTGAGCTGTCTGAGAGGTCCCAAGCATCACGCACATAGTCCCGTGTGGCCTTGCAAACATTGGGCCTGGCATATGCACCCTCATACTTGCTTGCATCAGGATGGTCTTCCTCTTCAATTTGACCTGTGACATCAAAGTTGCCACACTCATCACCATGCACACTGCGTGCTGTCAGCAAGCTGTGTAAAGACCTGTAGGTATGCAGAGCTTGACTGGCACCTTGAATGCTCAGAGACCATACCAACAACCCTGAACCCTGGACCATAGCACTTCAGGCATGGTGTTGTAAGGTGCCTGCCATGGCATGCCTTGTTCCCACTTAGGACTGACACTTTTGAGCCAACAACACACAGTGGTGATTGGTGTCATGACAAAATCCTTTGAGTTTGAATAGCAAGAAGGAAGGCCTACCCTGTTGGATTTCAGCCATCCCGTTGTCTTCTTCCTCATGGTCAGGCTCTGCATACATCTGTTGATCTTCTTCATCCACACCACCACCAGAGGGCAGATAATCTGGAGACATTGCTGGCTCACTGAGCCTGTCCTCTGCTTCTTTCAAAGACTGCCAGTAGTCAGGTCTGTCATCAGCAGCCGTTGCTGCTGAAGCTGAGGCAAACTCTGGAAGGTTCCAGAAGGGAGGAACATAGTCAGGGCTCCTGGACCACCTAGTTGGCTTTGACTGATAATTGTGAGTATGAATTGTGCCATGAGGCAACGTTGCAGGTGAAGTAGCAGGGCTGCCAGGGCTGACTGGTGAATGACAGTCAGGGCTGTCTCTAGCAGCCCTGCCAGGTGACTGCCAGACAGGGCTCTTGCTTGATGAGACATGACATAAAGGGCTGCTGCGAGAAGCCCTCACGGGAGAGCCCCAGGCTAGGCTTTGAGTAGCTGGGCTGGCAGGCACAGCTCTGTACCGGGGCCTATTGGAAACAGCCCCACGTGCAGAACCCCATTCTGGGCTGTAAGAGTGGGCCAAGCTGCCAGCAGGGCTGTTGACAGCAGGCTCATCTGGTGAGCCCCATGCAGAGCTAGTGGTAGGGGACCCAGGAGGACTGCTGGAGGCGATTGGTGGGGCTGAGTCCACAATTGGCAGCTCACGACCCCAGTCTGTCTGTGCATGAGCAGCAGGGTGGTGTGCACAATAGGCCCGGCTCTCATACTCATCTGACACAGCCGGACTGGCTTGTGCAAGCTCACCATGTTGTGCCTCATGCACATCTGGGCTGCAAATATCATCAATATGATCTGGAAGCTTCTTCAGCAGACCACTGCTCTGCTGCTCACGCCGCTGAGTTGACTGAGGCTGGAGCTGATCAGGTGAGTCATGCAAGAGGTAATCTGACTCATGGCAAAAATTGGGCTGGTATGACCCTCCTCTTGTGGTTCTTGAATGTGTCTCAGCTGACTTGGAGAAGCAGCTGCCAGCATAGCGCAACAGGCGAGGCAGATCCAGGGTAGGCTGTGCAACATTGCCCAACCCAGAAGACAAGCAATGAATGTAACGACGCTCGCCTGGCTGGTACTTGTCACCCTTGTTAGCATGTGCCTCATCTCCAGATTCCTCTGTTTCCTCAGCTCTCTGTGCAGAGTGCTCAACTGCAGTGCACATTCAGCTGTTACACAACAGCTGCTGAGTTGCAGAGAGACAGCACAAGACAAGTTAACAATTACGGCTGTCAAGAGATGCTGTTATACTTGTGACACCAAGTATTCCATCAGAATTGCATCACCAACAGCTGCTAGGGTCATAATGCTTGCCTTGATGCTGGCAAACAACAATTTGCACTGTATGAACTACAGCCATGCAGATACTGTGAGGCATGCTGCTGAATGAAAACCTGCAAGAAGCGAGGGTGGAGATACCTGGTGCATTGTCAGCTTGGCAAAGCTCATCAGATTCTTCAAGTTCAGCTTGCTCATATTCCTCACAATCTCCAGATGGGGCAGCAAGTCTTGTCTCGGCGATGTTGGCAGGATTCACCGTGTCAGCTGCTGGTGCACCTAATGCCTCTGGAGCTGAGATGGCAGCTGCTGAGCTGCTGTCACCCAGCATGCTCAGAGCCAAAGCAGCTGCTCCCAGGACCAGAGGGTGACTAGCTGGTGATTCACAGGGTAGTGATGTTGCAAGAGCATTTGCAGCTGAGTCAGAACTGATCTGACCATGTTGAATGTCATCAGCTGCCAAGTCAGCTTCTGGCTCAAGTGACATGGCCCTGGGCGCCTCAGCATCAGGTGATGAGTCAGGGCATGCCATCACATCATGGTGTGGCAGATGAAGCAGCTTAGCAGCAGGGCCTGGCAAAGATGGACGGCACCGGTGCACCCATCGCTGTACCCACTGCATACACACAGAATCAAAGGTCACATTTTTGGTCAGCATATTACAATTGAGAGCCAGGCAGATCCATATGCATAAGGCATGGCACCGTTTCATATACTCAATGAGTGCCACGTGCGTTCCTGAGTTTGCATTGCCTTGATGAGGAACATCCTACCACGCCATAAACAAGGGCCAACAATCAGGCATTGCATAGAAGATATTAACACCATGATGAAAACCTTACGTCTCGACTAGACGTAGCTTCCGGTAGCTTCCAGACGTGCTGGCCACACCCCTCATCTTCATCTCTTGTTTGTCTCCCCTTGAGATCTGTTTCATCCTGCACGAAATTGGCAGCATGTTCTTGTCACTACAGTGCTAGGCTTGTACCTGCTAGTGTGTATGTGACCATCAAATTTCGCAAACATACACACATATATATACATATACACACATATATATACATATACACACATATATATGTCATACTTATTTATGTTTGCTGCTGCACAAAAGCAAATAGAACAGTGCAGGTGGGTAGTCCCAGCCAAATTACATGTATCCTAATGACAAATCCCATAAAGGGTTGCCCCTCTGCATCAAGCTGACAGCAGTCACAGGACATGACACCAGAAGGCATGTCTCACAAAGTATCACCATCCATCAGCTAGCAATAGTATACCATACAGCGCACTGGGACGACCCACTTGTGAGTCACCCTAAATACTTGTTGATGCCAGTTTTGCTTGTGTATGGCAAAACTTTGGTTAAGCAGTTCAGCGTCAAGCATTTGATGCAGTGGATTTCAGGCAGCATGGTAGGTGAGCATTTGTATCTCAGTGGTCATAGGTACAATGCTTGAAGCAGCTCCCTGGTGAGTTGCATCAGCCACCTGACTATGCTCCTTTGCTTCTGCAACTTTTGAATGAGAGTCATCTGAATGAGTCATTGGCATGAGAGTCAACATCTGGATGCTGTCCTGTTCTTCCTGTCCAGCAGCATGCTGGAGCTCCATTGCCTGATCAGGCTGGCCAAAGGAGCCCTGGCTGCACACTTCTGCTTCTGTCAGGCTGTTGGGTTGTGCTGACCTGAACTGACTTGGCTGCCTGGAGGTTTGGCTATGCTGCGCCTCCTCTGACTCCTCATCAAGCATTGGCTTAGCTTCCACACAGATGCCTGCTGAGTGCGGCTGGTTGCCTTCTGCAAGCTGCCCCTCTTCCTCTTCGATACCTGATTCAGCTAGGGTTTCGCCATCCTGACTGGGAGCAGGGTTGATGAAGTCCGACTCAGGGCTTTGCTCTTGCTGGGCTGCTGGGGCTTGGCTAAAAGGACTAGGGCTGGGCTGTGCGGCTTCTGAGGCAGGGCTGTGGCGTAGGGCCCCAGCTAGCAGGCGCAGAGTGACAGAAGCAATCTCCTGAAGGAGGTCATTGGGCTGAGCAGCTTTTGCTGCTCCTGCCTTGACACCTTCTGGGATACCTGCATCACCTATAAATTCAAATCATCTCCTGAAACAACGCACATTTTGCTGAGTATACGCAAATACGCTCAACGTCTTATGGTGATTCAGGGTTTTCCGCATGATGATTCTGTGACAACAGCTGGCAGGCAATTGGCACGCCAGGGTACTGAAGCAGCGAAGGTAAGTTGAGTACGCTGCTTGTCAGATGCAGTGTGGATGTGTACTGCAGCAGCAACCCTAATTGCTGCAGCAGTGCCTGGCAGACTGCATATGCAGATGACTTTGATAACACCAAACATTACGGCGCTTGAGATGTGTGCAGCAGGCAGACCGGTAGCTGGTTGCGCAGACCCCTTCACTTCGTCTTCTTCAACTCCATCAATGAGCGGCCCACATGGCCTCTTCTGCAAGACACAGTACACCCTCTGTTGGTGCATGGGCTGGTGTGAAGCGTCTGAACTCGACACACATTGCAGAGGACAGGTGCTGCAAGACTTAGCCATGACTCAATATGCTGACCATCTGCGTTCTGAAGCTCTGCGATGCAGGAATGACAGATGAATGTGTGTAAGGACAATAGCAGAAGCTGCCTGACAGGTGCTTCCAAGAAGAGCCATGGCTTACGTTGCTAACAAACAGCTGCATTTCACTGTTCTCTGGGTCAGGCTCGGCACTGCGCTTGTGCTTCTGGATAGCACTCAACAGAAGGCTGCGATCCTGATCAACATTGTCACACTGGTCACCATCAAGTGTGTCAGCACCCCAGGCCCACTCCATGCCACTGGCTACCTCCTCTTCTTCTTGCTTGCTGGTTTCACTGTCACTGATGACATCATTCCCACCGTCGCTAGGATCATCCACAGCCATGTGGTCACATGCAGGAGATTCTTCCCTGGTCATAATGTCGACATCTGGATCATCCTCTGACATTGGGTGGGAACTTGGACCGGATGTCCGCTCACAGTCCCCAGCTGAGCTTGCGTCAACATCTCTGCAATACAGGCCCTCACAGTTACATACATGCAGTTGTGTTGGTGCCTCACCATAGTTGTACACCTGCCTTATGTCTTTAATTGACAGCAATAATACATACTGAGAGGCAGTCAAAGCAGCATTGAAGTTGAATACAAGTGATGCACATCAATGATATGTGGCACTGTACAAACACAGCATCTGTACATTTGCACAGTGCAGATACTGTAACATCACAGTATCTGTTTACACAGTACAGATATTTTGATTTGCAGTATCCGCACTGTGCAGACATGGCACCCACAGCAAGCCAAACCAGCCATGAGCCAGAGATTATTGAAGGTAGCCCCTGACACCTATTGGGTCAAGCAAGCAAGTGCGGCAACATTCAGACGCAGACAAGTCAGAACTGCACCTGTGAGCAAGCTTGACATTCTCAGGCAAGATGGCATCTGCCCTATCAGGCCCACTACTCATATCTTGCTGCTCATCCTTACTTATGCTGTCCTGCAGCTGCTGCTGCTCTCCCTCTGCTGCAGCTTCAGGAGCCTTGCTAGCAGCTCTGTTGTGACAGGCAGCATTGCTGCTGGGGACACCAGTGTTGTTTTCAGCTGAGGTGCAATCGTCAGACGTGTCAACTGTAACATCAAAATCCCGGCTGGCATTGCCATGTACAAGACTGCTGTTGTGACTGTGTGAGCTGATACTGTCTGAGCCCATGTTGTCAAACCTGTTTCCACGGCTTCCTTTCAAGGGAGTGAGAGAAAGAGCTGTGACATGGCCAAAGGCGGTATCAGCTGGGGCTATGATACGGGAAGGCACATCTGATGGAGTGGCAGCTATTCCAGTTGCAGGTGTGATTGGTTGTGGCGAAAGGAGCACTGCATCCGCCTCTGGCATGACAACATCTGCTGCTTGTGCAACTGCACCTTGGCCTGGAACAGCCAATGGCAAGACTATGTAAAGCAAGTCATCAGATAAGTGCAAATACTTGCTGATGGCACATGTCTTGGTACAAAGGAGACTCGTGTGAAGTCAACTTATAATGTGCTGTCAACTTGGACTTTGCATGCAATGCACAATTTGTTGGGTATGATAGCAAGCTCATTCCCATGTCCGGGTCATGAGTGGCAAAGTCAGAGCGCTTTGTTGACAAAGGCAACACTATTGGGTCCTAATCAAAATAGGGACATGCATGCCTGGCAAAAATTCTGTCAAACTCCCAGGAAGATTTCTGGTCAGCTGGGCAGTCAACACCATTGCAGCGCATGCTGTCTTAAGTTTTTGAGAAGAGGAGCTGCTGCAATGGGCATACCTTTTGCCTCATCTTTGCAAGAAGTGCCAGCAGCCTGAGGAGATTGTACTTCATCATCAGGACATGGTTGTGGAGACCGGGAGCTACTGCGACAGGTTGAGAGAAGAGGGCTAGCTTGGCTCAGACCAATGACTCTGGGGCTTGTATGCTGCAGTATACATAGATATTGACTTGTACAGCCCGTTGGTCAAGTTTAGGTGCTTTCTTGAGCGGTAGACAACCGTCCGTAGCTGCGAGCACAAGTTGTGGGGTGGATTGAGGAGCTGACACACACTGGGAACGAGGGAATGCAGACCGCTCAAGAGCTTGCACGGAACGCTTACTTGATAGACTGTCTGCGGATGTTCTTGAGCCTCTTGCTGGCGTGCTTGGCTGGTTCTGTTTCTGAAGAGGCGTATGCCCGCAGCTGCTATCGCGTAGGCCCCTAATTCTAGAAGAAAGCTGGGAGCGAGCACGCTTGACATGGCGACCGCGCCTGTACGTTGACAAAGGCTCAGAGTCAACGAATCATGGCTGAATCAGATTGCATTCCTGCGTGCCAGAGCAAAGCGACGGTCTGTGATCTTGACCTTGTTGGAGTTGCAATTGTGACCTAACAGACCGACGAGAGGATAGCGGATGCAGATGATACAATTTCTTGTCAAAAAGCAACTAACTTAAACTGTATGCAGTGTGCGCAGCCAGGTCAGAGTATTCCATTCCAACGCAGGACAGGTGTTTTGCACATGTCGAAGTACATGGCAAAAGCGATGCCACTATGCCAGGACCAAGCGGTATGCTTCTGCTGGAGTACCTTATTGAGCGCGAATTTTGAATACACCCCCAGTATTGTCCTACTAATCTGCGTGCAGACAGATCCGCCCGTGCCGAAATCTCAGATCCCGAGTGTCTGCATCGCTGCAGCTGCTGCCTCAAGATTGACCAAATCAACAAGACTGGTCAGCGAGCTGTGCCAGAGGCAGGAAAAGGTCTTGCAGACTGCCCCAAGCCGCTTCGAGCACGCTTTTCACGCTTGTGCGCCTGTGCAGACAGCTCAATCATGTAGTGTTCCGAGACAAGGCCCTCCCTCGCCGGACACTCGTCTCCACCCTGCACAAGATCCCATGCAAATCCCTGATCCCCAGGTATTTCGGGATGAATTTTGTGAATTGGAAAAAGAGTATACTTTACGATGCCTAGTATCATACGGAACTCTGCCTGATCCACAATACTCTAGTGTTACATGACATTGTATCATAAATTACAAACAAGACAGTGTATGCACTATGCCCAATCCAGCTCCAGGCTGATGCATGTTTTGCGTCTATGATAGCATGATGTTTTTGGCTATACCCTGCACCGCAATTGTCAAAGCAATTCATGTACAACCATGTGGGGTTGCAGCAATGCACTCTGCTGCGACCACCTGCTGTCAGGCAGATGTACCGTATTGGCCACATACAATGCAGCACAGACAGCAGGGCCAAAAATAACAGCACAGCAATCTACTGGATAACATGGCAGCACTTGCTCACACTGAAGGTAGCAATAGGTTGTCTCATTTGAATGGGATGCATCAATGCGGAGTGCATGCCTGTGCACAAGGCAAGGCCAAAGCAACATACAATCCCCACTGTTTGCCACAGAAGCTGGAAACGAAGTGGTCGACCAGACAGCCCATCAACAGCAAGCTGTGCGCAGTCATGTGCTGAGCATGGGTTGAGGAGAGATCATGCTGCTGTTGCTGAGGTTTGCCTTGTGCTGACCAGATTCTCACGCTGCTCAAGCACTTGCTACAGCAGTCGCTACTTGTTGCTGCTCTGCAGATGCCTCATTTGTGGTGCTATCTGGAAAAACTTCAGATGTCTCAGCTTTGAGGTTGAGATTGTCAGGCTGTTTGGTGCCATTCAGCCATTGCTGGGATGCATGATTGATCCTACAGCAGATTGAATGTGTAAGGAAGGTAGTCTGCATGCGGGTAAACAAGCAAAGCGGTAGACATGCTGCATATACATGGCAAACTTGCTGCAGTTCCCTTGACTTGCTGATACCAAGGCACATTGCCAGGCACTGCATTGCAGACAAGCCATGTCGCAAGGTTGTCAGGGACCTACTTGACATGGTTGCATCTGAACTCTTCAGCATAAGCCTCAGCCAAGTCTCTGCGACCATTGACAATGGATCCCATGATGAGAATGTGCACCACTTTGCCGCGCGGTCGCACACCATTGTCTTTCATTGCCTCAAACACACTGCGACAGTGCATGAACAATATGCGTGCTTGCTATATGGAAGCCAAAGATGGCTTTCAGTGATTTGCCATGTGCAGAAGCACACACCACAAAATTTGTAGGTTGCTACCCATGCCGAAGGCAATACAATGGCACAATGTGTTTCCACCAAAAAGTGAGCTTTTGTGCTGTTGCCAGCTTGAAGTGCTGACAGACCTTATCCATGACCCAGAACTGGTGATGGTGTACTCCAACTGCAATGAAGCTCACTTGATAGCAGGAGTGCTGTGCATGACACACCAACAGCACATGCGCAGATGAATGGGTGCATACCTCATGGCTATGTCCAGTCGTCCATTTGTGATAGCTACCTTCATGAGTTTGTAGTAAGCGTCGTTGTTGTCAAACTGCAGGCCCAGCTCATGGGCCCTTTGTAATGCCTCAAGGGCTACATCATATGATTTTGTTGATAAGCATGTCTGCACCGAGAGCATTCACTCTCAAGCCAACTCAGGACAGACAAAGGGTATGCTGTAGACCATCCCACAACTGGCTCACAGTTGACAGGAGAAGAGCACATGCAAAAACGAATGCACTACAGCAAAACAAATGTGTAACTGGGCTTTACTGTCTTTTGGTGTCGTGTGCTGCAGGCATTGGCCAAACGTCAATAAGCTGAACATACAGAATTTGCCCCTGGGCACAAGATGCTGTTGGTACAGAGCAACAAGCCAAACAGACATTGAACAGTCTGCATGGGCACACCATGATGAGAAGTTGTGATGTGTGGAAGGTGAAGGGATCATGCTGTTCCAAGACGGCTCTGGCCTTTCTGCCTTCTACTAGAATTTTGAGGGCCAGAGTCGCCTCTTGATGGTTTGTCACTCTTTTGATGAGCTGTCTGTAGTTTGCCTCACCTGCAAGTCACCACGACCGGTAGAAGAAGCAAACGGGGTTGGGCAGTCATTGCCCAGGCTAGCAATGCATTCAAAACGGCTGGGCAGTTCTGCTCAACATTGTCAGCAAGATTGCCATAAATGTGAAGACTCATTACGATTGATACCAATGTTGAACATGTGACAGACTTACGCTGTGGCCCATGCAGCTTGAATCGTTTGTGGATGATATTATAGGCATGAATTGCATCAACTTTGGGGTCGCTCCACCAGGCAGGCTTGCGCGCCTCTTGCTGTCCTGCGGTAAGGGGGCCTGTGAGCAATGTGCTGCATGCAAGAGACCTCATGAGCAGACCCCACACTGTACCAGCTGACTCCTGAACAGCAGCATTTGGCGTAGATGAGGACGGCTCCTCTGCTGATGCTGAGCTTGCTGTTTCAGTCACCAGACTTCGCAGGCTCAACAGCCTCGAACGACAGATGCGCCGGGAGAAAGCGACCAGCATTGTGTGTCACACTCAAATGACTTGCAAGACAGTGGGGAAAGAGATCACAGACTTGTTATTTCAGTTTTGCGACAGCATTGACCTGCACAAGGTCAATGTGTGGGCAAGAAAACTTGCGGTTGATGCAGCAACACAAGCGCGTAGTTTGGCCCAACGCTGCTTAGGACGCAGAATGGCAGCCTTACCATGCAGAGCGCTTCACCAAATGAATGCATGCCG
>JAABUK010007683.1_pt1 | contig 15439 bp, 25 predicted proteins | sample 5559141 | NCBI WGS metagenome assembly JAABUK01 (sample SAMN10711869, study PRJNA513367) | rock metagenome | isolation source: Antarctica rocks | place: Antarctica: Victoria Land, Pudding Butte nord | collected 2016-01-03
TGCAAAATGTTGGATGACCAATATGCATGTGTTTCCATATGTGAACTCGTTGCATAGTTTGCAGGCCACGCAGACCAATCTAGATTGTACCGCAAGGGTGCCATTATCAACATGGGGACTGTTTCAGAGGCACCTGACGCCACTGTGTATCTGTCTCAATCCTGAAGTGGCCAGATGTGCTGGTATCAGCATCAAATTCCTTGACCTGTGGTCTTGCTGGACTCGATCTGCTATCTTGTGGGCAAACTGACTGCATCACGTAAATATCAGATAGTGTCGAATGCACCACATAGTATTGTATGACGAACCACAAATTCAATTGTCATCTCATACTGTTAAGAAAGCTTGCACTTCCCGCCACTATGCAGGCAAAGCAGCAAATGGTAGTTCATTACAAAAATGTACCATTGTTGACTGCAGCTGCATCTGTCCCGCTGGGCAACATAGGAAGCAGGATCAAGATTGACGCAATGATCAAGACTGCAAGGGCTGTTTGCCGGCCACCAGAGGCTGGTGTGATCTTGTCCTGCACATGCAAATCGCTGCTGTCACATTGAACACACACCAGATGCCATGCTCAAGTGGCAATCTGGAGGTTACTGAAGGAGAGAGAGGAGCACACAAACTTGCCAAGACTGCCGGGGTACGCATTGCGTCACAACTAACCAGCAAAACACAACCAACCAGTCATTGCAAATCTGCACAAACAATGTGTGATTGGTGGCAAGTTGACAAAATAACTTGTTCTTACCTGAACATACTTCTCAGTGGTACGCTGGCATATGAGGACATACAAACCAAATGGAAGGGCCAAAGAGCTGCCCAGGAAACCTAGACCTAGCCCCACGTATGTGAAGAATGATGTGATCGTCAGAGTGCTTTGTCCATATGCTGCCTGCAGCAACAAAAGGGCATGTTGAAGGTTTGAAGTCGTACCATAGGTTCACACGGTGCAATAGCATGTACTTTGACAATAGTGTTGTAAGACTTTGAGTGCACCTTGCATTGATGCAAGCAGGAATGCATGTTGGTTTGAGATCTTAAGCGGCCAAACCCATGACCTGATCAGCAAAGCAAGCATACGATGATATTGCTGCATGCCTGCCAGTCGTGCAATGCACTTGAGAGCTGACCAGCATAACCCTGGGCATGCCCGTGGCCATCCTTTCGGCTGTGTCGGGCAATCATGCCATACGATTGACCTTACACCTTACAATTATTTCAGCACTTGCAGTGGACAACACACCTGCGTCATTTTGCCCCCATCCAAGGATCCCACAGGCAAGCTATTGAGGGCAGTTACAACCAGGCCACACCAGCCGCCAATCAGCAAAGGGTGTATCAGCACGTTTGCATTGCGCATCGCGCTTTCTCCTAGCACAGTGTTTGCAATGCTGCCCAACAGCAAGCTGCCCTGAAAGAGCTGCGTGGGCACAGGCACCAAAGTCTCCTGAAAAGCACAGCTGCCTCAGGTCTGAAAAGTTGATCCTGTGTGCCATTGCTGCTGTGTATCATGATCATGCCTTGCTTAATCTGTCATGAGTCAGTCTGTACTGACTCTGAGACGGCTCTCATTCCATGTTTAAAAAGTGAGCTATTGCAAGTGATACACAATGCAGTCGCAGTCACAGTCACTCTCTTCTGCATTGTTTTGCGCCAATTATTGCTCATGACCTGATGCAACAGCAACAGAGGCACAGACAGCAACATGTTGGCCAGCCAACAAGGAACTGACTTGAGTCCCAGCCTGTCCCCCTGTGTGTCAATGCAGAGCAACAGTAGAATGGACTCACTTTGGGAATATCTCCTCCTGTAGACCAGGCTAAGCCCACTACAAACAGCGCTAAGGAGGTGGCTGCGGCTGCAGCAGGTCCAGCGAAGGAGACATCAAACATGTCTGTGTTGTTCTTGACCAGGCTCTTGAATTGCGTGACAGCGCCAAAGGTACCAATTTGGCTGTTGGGTATGAACAAGCTTGGACTTAGCTTGATCTGCATGACAGGCAGAGCCTTTGCACTTAGTCCACCAGCATGACAGATTTGCAGCAAGCCTTGACAACCAAGAGCTTGTGCCACAGCACCATCTGCAGCCTGCAACGCCCAGTAATACAGCAACATGACATGCAACTTTCCATTACCAAGGTGTGAATCACAAAGACAGCTTACTTTACAGCACATTTGGAGATTTAGGGGTCTGTACAGTGCTTCTGTGCCACCTAGCTGATCATGCAGTAACATGCAAGGACTTGACATGACAAAGCTGAGCATAGTATCAGCACTGACAGCACTTCAGCAAAACACACCTTTTTCCTGAAGGCCACCACCCGATGCCCCAGCTCATGCACAAACTGCGTTGCCATGACAGAAGCTGTGATTGGCAGTGATGACAGCAGGAAGGGGACAGGGTCGAAGCCTTCCAGTCCAGGTGGAGTCCTGTCTGGGTCATAGTTTTCTGGCCGCGCTAACCACTCAATTGTCTCCTGCAACAGTTTGCTGCAGGGCTCAATGCCTAAACTGCAAGCTTAGGCGCTACAGAAGGCTGCAGATCAAAGCACACCATGGTGCAGAAAGGGCTCACAAGGAGGTGCCATGTCAAGCACATTCCCTGGTCAAGTCAAGCAGATGGTGTAATTGGTACGCAGGCTGAACTGATGCATCAGCGAGGTCACACAGCTAGTGATGGCCCCATGCACAGCTACCGCCAAAGCTGAGTCACTCTCAGCATCACATCCAATCTGATAATGCAGGTAAACATGCACAAGCGACTGTCTGTCTCAAGGTCTACCTTGGGTAGCTTGGAAACGTTTGCAAGAAGACCCAGCTGTGTAGCTGAAAGCAGAGTCAGTCCAAACAGTACTGTAGCTGCTGCGTACTGCCACCGCACGATCGGCTTTGGCTGTGCTACAATGTTGGGAAGGACTTGGAATGCCACCCTGCAATGGCACACATCAGCATCAGGCAGACACAAAGCATTGCAGCCAGGTTCTGGCTCATGCTGTGGTTGATGGGGGCTGTAGGGTTGCAGAGCTAGGCTTTGATCCCTGTGGCTGCAGTGAAGACCTGCTCCAGTGCAGTCTTATACTACCCAGACTGAAGGCAGATGACGATTGTGACAGCAATCAGCTTGGCATCTGCAACACACCTGGGACCACTCTTTGGGTCTGCCTCTTCTGAGTCAGGGTCTGGAACCAGGAAGACCTGGTACTTATCACCAAACGTCTGCTTGACACCTTTGACAACAGTCTCCAGCACCTGGTCCCTTGGCGCTCGAAGGTTGCCTCGCACCTGTGACAGTCAAGAAAGCGGGTCAACAAGTCTGAGTATGCTCACAAGTTGTACTCCATCTGTGCATGTAGGCAAAGTGGTAGTTTGTATGCCTCTGGACAGAAAGGTGACCTTGTCTGGCCAGAGTCACATCTCAAAAGGTGCATCAGCACCCGTATGCAATAGCCTATGATGATGCTCCAAAGTTGCAGCAGCTTTACATGCTTGCAGTGGTTCTGTTGCACAGGCAGTCAAGCCAAGACTGCCCTGGAGCATGATCTTCAGGTGGACCTTGGTCACAGCAGGCAGTGAAAGATCAGCAGCTGCTAACATACCACAATGCCACCATCTAAAATGTCATCGGTAGCTCTGGTTTCTGTGACCCAAAAGACGTTAGGGCCAAAGATCTGCTCCTTGAGTATTTTGATGTCATCCTTGTTGACAGACTCTTCTGGCCGCAGCATGCCCAACAAAGTTTCAAAATCTTTGCCCAGATTTTGCTCTGTCACCTTGCCTGTACGTTTTGCATGGCTTGATAAGTACAGGCAAGCAGGACCAAAAATATGCAAGGCTTGGTATCAGGGGGTGTGCCTGTGATGCCACACAAGCACCATCCTGCAATGTGTGGAACTCACCCCACTTGTACGTACCTTGCTCAGTGTCCTGACTTGCAAGCTGCTTTGCACGGTCCACAATCCGTGTCTGCCAGAACAAAGATGATGTCAGCTTGACTTTCTGGTATGACTTGCTTTTGCTGGTCAACTGGAAACCTGCTTGAAACAGCAGCTCACCATCTGGTCAGACAACTGCTTTTCTACATCTTTGGAATCATTGCCCTTCCCATTTGACGCGCTTCTCCTGCCAATGTCTGCTTGTGCAATGCTTTTTACTACGTCTGGAGACACGTCCACGGTAAGTTTGTCAGAGCTCTTGGCTTCCTGCAACAAACACATGACATGTGCTATGACAAGTTCCTCTTTGTTGCCAGCTCTGTTGCATTGTGTCAACATCAGTTTGCTGGTCAGGCTTACATCAGATGCCTTGTGGTCTTCTGCATCCTGCTTCTCCTCTTGAACACCCAGCAAAGCGTCTAGACCAGCTAAAGTGGTGGCTATCTTGCCACTGGACTTTTCAGCAACCTTGCTGTCACTTGAGTTGCTGGACTCATCCCCAGCGCTACTTCTGCAAGGACAAGGAGCAGGCCGCTGCTGTTGCTTGTTTGGCTGTCCCCTGAAAGCTGTGCACCGCGCAACAGGCCTTCTGTGAAGCAACGGAGCAGCTACTACACCCTTGCTGCTAGGCATTTGACAATGGCAAGGTCGCATTGCAAACACGTGTCCCTGACTGAGAGACAGAGAAGGTGTACGCATGTGAATAGTTAGCAGCGGATAGTTTGCACAGGTTGGCACACTATACCAATGGCCAAGTCACTTCAGCCAAGTGCCTGTGAGACGCTGGAAATTTGCACACTTTGGCGGCGTTTTGTGCTCGATTGCGTTTGATGCCGCAGGTCAACTTGCAGAGCTGAGTTGTGGTGATCAATCGATCCGCACCAAAGTCTGTCTGTATGTGGCACAGTCTGTCACCCGTCAACAGCTGCGGCGAGAATGCCTTAACAACTGGTCAAATAGCGGATTACTGGCGCCGATAGCCGGCAATTGGGCGTGATGAAAGCCTGTAGGGCCACAGATATTATGCGTGCTGCTAATGTGCCGTGAAGGGACGCTGGCCGTTCTTGTTGATGGCTTTTGAGAACTCCACTGAAGCTTTCCAGTTGCGGCGTATTCAATTCGTCCCAGCACAGCGTCCTGACGTCACCCCAGTCCCCACAGGAGTCGACATCATCGTTCTGAACGGCGTTTTGCCGGTAAGAAGCGTCAACATCCTCTACGTACTCAGGTGTTTGTGGGCAGACCCTCAAGCTATTGGTTTGCAGGAAGCTCAAGACGCCAGCATGAAGCCAGGTCCCAGTGCTGCCTCCAGGAACACAAAGGAACTGTTCAGGGAGCAGGATGTAAGCCTGCGCTGGAAGACTGTGCAGAAGACGGTGCGTTAGCAAGAACATCGTTTGTACCCTGGCCTTTGGTTGCATGAAACATGCTTTTTTCATCGTGCTGTGTATAGCACACAAGCTATTCAACACAGCAATCTGGCCAAGTACCAGGCATTGATGTATCCATGCATCATTGTCCCTTGTGTGTGCAGGGTGCTGGACTTCAAAATCTTGGGAACACATGCTTCATGAACTCAGTTTTGCAGTGTCTGACTCACACACCCCCTCTGGCTGAGGCACTGTTGGCCAGCAAGCAGCTTGGCAGCAACAAAAATTTTGACCCCCTGCGCCTGACGCAGCAGCAGGTCATCAACTCTCTCCAGAACAAGCACAAGAATCATCTGTGGCTCCCACTGCTCATGCAAAAAGCTTGCGTCAAATATCTAAGAGGTATGTGAGCTGTGCAAGCTTTGTCTTACGCATACTGTTCAGCATCACATTTTGTGATGGCAGCATTGATTGCAGTTTCCGGCTGGGTCGGCAAGAGGATGCTCATGAGTATCTGGTGGCTCTGCTGGATGCAATGCATGAGAGCTATATCAGCATGTGTCGGCCTAAGCCTTCACCAGAGCTCTCAAAGACGTCTATGATCTATCAGATCTTTGCTGGCAGGATACGCAGTCAAGTGAGTACTCCAAACTGCCCTACACAGCAGGCATGTTTGACAGAATTGTTTTTACGCCAATATCATAAGAGCACAACAGCCAGGGAAACCTGCACACACATCCTGCCATTTGTTGTATGAGGCTTCTTGCCTGCATTAGCAGAGGTGTGTGGTGCTGAGCGTTGTCAGCATAGTCACATGACAAATTGGTATGGATTGCGGTCTGCAGGTGAAATGCACCGAGTGTGGCCATGAGTCTAATACATTTGATGTCTTTCTAGACCTGAGTCTTGAGATCAACAAAGCGAGCTCGCTGCTGAAGGCATTGCAGCGTTTCACCAGTAGTGAGTACCTGGACGGCGCAAACAAGTACATCTGCCCCAAGCAGAAGCAGAAAGTACGGGCTGCCAAGTGTATGACCATCGACAAGGCACCAGCTGTGCTTGTGGTGCAGCTCAAGCGCTTTGAGTTCAGCATGTTTGGGCACAAGATCAACAAGAAGGTATGCATGATGCGCATGGATCATCTCATCTAGATGCTGTTGCTGACACTCAAGTCCCCCTTATTGCTTTATCACCACATGCATGCTGGCTTTAGAAAAGTTGTGCTAATCAGCAATGCTCTCATGCTGCTTAGCTGCCTAGCAGTGTCTTGCTTCAACAGATGTTACACAAGGCTCTGCAGCCATTGAGCAGGGGTCCCGGACAGTGATTGAAGTGACCTGGTCAGCAATGTTTGCAGCAGCTCTAGGCCTCAAGGCTTGTTTCTTCGTTGGCCTGTTTTCGATTGAAACTTTGGCAACCTGCAGCCAGCAGCACATCAACACTTTTACAGCTGCAGCTATACACTGCAGGTGGACTTTGATACAGAGCTGGATTTGGGCCCATTCATGTCCAACCGCCGGGGCCCTCCTCAGCCTTACAGCTTGTATGGTGTACTTGTACACTCAGGTCACTCAGTGCATTCTGGCCACTACTATGCCTTTGTCAAGGCACCCAATGGTCTCTGGCATCAGCTCGATGATAACCATGTCAGTCAGGTAATTGCCCCTGTCACTTTGGGATGCTGTGTGCATTTCCAACTCTCCTCTTGCTTGAGAATGCCTTGTACAAAGCCAGGCAAGGGACTCTTCCTTAGCTGTGTTGCTGCATGCAATCTTGGCTAACGCTCTTGCCATCCCTTTGATCAAGGTGCTTGCCAAATTAGTACCTGATGATTCTGGCATGCAACAGGTCAGTGAGCGAGTAGTCCTGGCACAGAAAGCGTACATCCTGTTCTACATCAAGAACCCTCCCACCAATGGTCATGCTGCGCCTGCTGAGCCCCTGTCTCCAAGAGCAGCTCACCACCAGCCTGCACAGCCTGCTGCTGCTGCTGTTCAGAAGCCTCAGCAAGCACCTCAGTCTGCTGGACTTAACAAGCTGCAGCCAGCGCCTTTGAAGTCTCAAGTAGACGGCAAGACAAGCAAAGCATTTGGTGTGGTGTATGGACCTGCTGAGCGTCCAAAGACATGCTTGACTGCTGCCCTACAACTGCGTGATGAGCTTCTAGCATCACCTGTAGTTGCCTCTGTGCAGCAGCAGCAGCAGCAGCATTCAGGCAGACAGTCCAATGCTGCTTTGGCTGATGGGACAGCTGCTCAGACATCTGAGCAAGGCACAGCACAGCACCAAGGCATTGCTGCACAGAGACCAGCTTCTCAGAGTAGCATGCAACAGGCATCAGCAGCAGGCATGCCAAGTGATGCTGATTGTGTAATCAGTCAGCAAGCAGCCAGTCACAAGGCTGAGGACAAGCGCCAGGCAAAGCAGTTGGCCAAGCGCAAGGCTACTGAGCTTGGTAGCATCAAAAGACCTGGTATGCTGCAGCGCATGAATCCCTCTGGCTTGGAGGCTGCACCAGATGCTGCTAACATGCCCCAAAGAAAGAAACAGGCCACTGACAAAGCTGCAGCTGCAAGCAAATCTTCTGCCGAAGATTCTGTGAGGTCTGCTGCCAGAGGTGATGCAGCAGACAGTGCTACTGAGTCCAGACAGCAGCAAGGAGGCAGTGCTGCTGTTGCAAGCCATGATCATGCTGAGGACTGCGTGCCATCTACTAGTGGGCGCTCTGATCACGCACAATCAGCCCCAGCTGCTGACAAGGCTGCAAGGTATGCAGTATGCAAGCAGCCTTTGTGGAAATGAATTTTTGTCTTATGTTGCTACTTGTAGCATTTGTTTGGTTGTCAGCAAGAGGGGTGATGATTTGCACTGGGCACTGATGAAACTGATGCACACGCATAACGGGCCTAGAAAACCCACAGACTGACCTCCTGCTAATTATTCCAGCAACTATGCCTGTATTCTTGGTGGCACACCACTTGCCACCGTGCATCAGGGGCTGCATGTCACCGAGCAGCGTTCTTGATGTATTCAAGCTGTTGTTGGGTTTTGCAATTTCTCCTAAGAGGCTAATAAAAAAATGTGCTTTGTTCATGCAGGCGTGCTGGTGATAAGGGGTTGCAGGGTGGAGCAGGCTTTGCAAGCCCTGCCTCCGCCCATGAGAGTCCTGTGCTGCATGGCTCAACCTCAGCTGTCCGTAGCCCTATGCGACGACCTGCTCGCAATGTCTTGTTCCCTTCACCTCAGAATGTAAGTCCAGATTGCATGGCAATTTGTGCCAGTCTGCCATTCTTTGGTGGGCTTGCACTGCTGCTCTGTTGGTTCTGCTGGAAATGGCATGCTCCTGCACATGGGCAGCACTCAACATCTCTGATGATGACTCTCATAGCGCCAACCTAAAATTGTGCACACACTCACACAAGGGGATCTGGAGCCCTTGACCAGCATGATTTTGACCTGGTGGTGCATTTTGCAGAGCTGGCAAGGACGTAGCTGGAACCGGTTGAGTCTGCACCACCAGATTCATCGGTCCCGCCAGCTGTCCTCAGCTGTCATGCTCCCACATGCTCTTGCTGGTCCACATGCGCGCCGTTCCATCTCAGCATCTCCAGACAGGGCCCCCACAAGCAGCCCTGCCAAGGGCCTTGCAGCTGCTAGGCTAGCCACTGGGGCTCAGCAGCCACTGCCACAAGATCACCACAGTGGCTTGGCTACAGCAGTAGCAGCAGACCCTCGGCCTACAGATGCTGCTGTCCCTGATGCCGGTGCTGCTGTTGCAAAGCTCCGTGTGAAACGCAAGCTGCTGACGACAGCAAGCGCTATCCCTGACAAGGCACAGCACATTCAAGGTGTGCAGCAGCAACACCTCACCGGGTCAGATCAGCAACTACCGAAGCCGCTAGCACAGCACAATGAAAACAGTGTTCCCCATGTGCCAGAGCCAGCTGCTGAATCTGCTGAGTGGTTGCGCTCTGCCCTGGCAGCTGAGAGTAGGCCAGCTGAGAATGGCAGCACAGCTGCAGAGCAGCAGCTGCAGGGGCAGGTGCAGGGGCAGGGCCAGGGCCAGACTGCACTGTCCAATGGCAATGCATCTCACAAGGCTGGGCCTGCAAATGTGAAGCAGTTCCTGAATGGCATGCGTCCAAACCTTGCCACATGGGAGGATGTGGAGCCTGATCTGGCAAAACAGGCAGCTTTGCTGAGCAGGCAAGACTTCTTGAATCTCATTGCAACTCTCGTGCATCTTCAGTGCTATGTGTACCTGCTGTTGATACAGCTGGACCATACACAAGGCACTCTCAGTGCTTTGCCTGGAAGTTGCGACAAAGGTGTCAAAGCCATTTTGTCTGTATGTCCAATGTAACTGCATGTGTCGCCAAGCAGCATGCGTAATACTATGGCATTCAACAATAGTAAAGGTCGACGCCATGGTCTAACATCCATGCAGAGGTTGCAAGCCAAGCAATTGTGTGCAATTCGGTAATTCACCTGTGCAAAATTCAGCGTGTCTTAGCTGCAGTTGTGATCTGTCCTGCAGGCAGCAAGCGCCCAGGAAGAGACAAGGGCCAGATGACTGGGATGCTGAATATGACAAGGGCAAAGTCAAGAAGGTCAAGAGCAATCGAGGTGGTCCTGATGCATGGCAGCAGAGTGTTGATGTCTTTGGGAAGGTTGGCAGGAGTAGGGGCCGTGGAGGCTTCAGAGGAGGCTCAAGTGACCGGGGTGGTAGGGGAGGCTTCAGGGGCCAATCTGGCAGTAGGGGACGTCGAGGGACAGATAGGGGTAGATCAGCAGGCAGAGGAGGTGGCCGTGGTAGGGGCAGGAGTGTAGGTGGTCAAAGGGGAAGCCAGTAGGATGAGACATGCATCAAAAAGAAAACGTCATCCTAAGAAGCAGCTGCATTGGTTACATGAGTAGACTTCGAATATGAATTAGCGTAGTGTATATGTGGGTTAAAATAGCAAGAGATCATATGCGATAGCAGCTGATCCTGATGAGCTGTCGTCTGTGCAGTTGACAGCTGAAGAGATCCTGTGAGTCTCATAACAAGGTTCTGTGCGTGACGTACAGTGCCAGCTGGACATATGTTGGCTGAAACGGCGGCTGAATTGTCATGGACTGGTTCTGTCATACGTGCATTTTCATGTATGTGACACGCTCATCATCCTACAATGATAGAGTAGCTGCTGCTGGCCTGCCTGTACAGCCTGCTGGCAGCATTGTGCATTAAGGCGACAGCGTATCAAGTGGCAAACAGAAGGAGTCAGCAGTCAGTCAGTCAGGTAAGTTTACAATTGTTGGGGTCCAGCTAGCCCGTTGACTAAATTGCCGCTTCATCCAAAAAGGAATCAGACAAAGAGTGACAGACAAACAAAAGCATCATCAGAAAACTGTAAAATAATTGTCACTGTGTTTGTGTGCCTTCATGGGCTCCATTCCTCTCCTTCTTACTGTTCCTGCAAGCTTGGCATTCCACACCGTGTGCATCCTGGCCGGGTTGTTGTGCATGACTGTTGATGTACGCTGCTATGCGCTCTCGCCCTGTAGATCATAAGCATGCTTGAGTCTCTATGCGCCCCTCTTGTTTGATCAACTGATTGCATGCAACTCTGCTACAAAGCACAGCGTCAAGCAGTTGCCTAGCAAAACCGCATGGCATTCGCGTTTGGCACACCATCTTCAAGTGCGCAGGTAACAACCTAGTATTCCCATATGAATTGCTTTGTTTTTGCAGATCAACACTTTTGTCAACTGATGGACCGTCACGTCTGACTCCGGCTTTTGCTTTATACAGAGTTCTGGCTTCAAGTTTGGCGCAAGTACGTCTTCGGGACCCAGCTTTGGCTTTGGTGCTTCTGCAAGTCCAGCAGCAACTCCAGCTTTTGGCATATCTCCAGGCAAACCCTCTACTGTGGCGCCCGGGGGCAGAATGCACCTTTGCATCACCAGAGACTGCACTTAGTCTTGGTGACAAATGCAGGTGGTTTTGGTGCCAGCACAGGTGCCAGCTTGTTTGGATCCAATACTTCAAGCACTCTCTTTGGAGGCGCCAGCTCTGCAAGTGGACAGTTTGCCCAAATAGGGACACCGGCTTTTGGACAAGCAAGCACATCAGCATTTGGCAGGTAACTATGCAGCTGAAAACACCTCAGTCTGGCGTTTCTTAGCAGGAGAGTTCCTGCACAGCTTGTTTGTCATCAAAACTTGTCACTCAGCACAAATTATGTTGGTCAACTGATTTCAGCTGTGTCACAGTTTTGGCCAAAGCCAGCCAAGCTTGTTTGGCATGGCACAGCAGCCGCAACAGCAGAATCAGCAGCAGCTCAGCTTGTTTGGGACATCACAGCAGCCGCAGCAGCAAAACCAGCAGCAGTCAAACCTCTTTGGTCAGAACCAGCAGCCGGCACCTTACAATGCCGCACAGCTAGCTGCTGGTGTGGCTCCTGCATCCCAGGAAATCGTAGCCATCAGCCGTGCCTTTGACAAACAGAGCAGTGAGTATCGCTTCAGGCACCTGTTCCTGAATGTGATAGATGATCCTCGCAGATACCCATGTCCTAAAGGTACGTCCCTCAGACGCTATATTTTGCATGTCTTGTTGGTTTGTTGTGCAACTGTGCTCAGTGCTAGTGTTGCTGTGATCAAAGTTGCAGGCATCTTTGATAAGCACGCATTTTGCGCATGACTGCTGTCAATGCCATGCGCAAAATGCGACTCATGTTAACATCCTGAGCTCCTTGCTCTACATTTACAATACACTGCATAGCATGGTGTTGTAACAATACCATCACAATACCACCGTAATGGTACACTCGCATTACTGCCGCTACTTTGTAAGAGCTATGCAATATGCCTGCAGGCGTTGGTGATCTGGAATGGCGGGAAGCCACAAACAAAGCCGGAGGAGTGAGCAATCCAAACAGACTTTGGCCTGTTGCTGTCAGTGGCTTTGATGAGCTAATGACCCGCAAGACTGTGCAGGTATCTGTCAGCTGGTGTCAAGCTATGAGTGATGCGTGGCTGCCTTGTACCGTCAGTGTTTGTCCATTCATCCATCCTTCCTTACACAGGTGTTACTGCAAGTAAAATAAGCTATAGCCTTGCCTGATCTACAACAATGCATTGTGCGTCATGCAATTGAAGGCGCATAACAACGGCGCTTTGCTGCAATGCCTGAGCGTCGACCTTTGTGTGATTCTGTGTGCAAATGCAGGACGGTGCGCTGAAGCTTCATGCTGAGAGGCTTGCAAACGCAGTCAACATGGCTCGCACCCTGCAGCGAAACGAGGAGACATTGCTGAAGGACAGGATGGAGACGGTATGCGTCTCCCTGTAAGTTCTGCTGCATTGTGAAAAGAGACGTCATCCCCTGCTCATTGGCATCTAGACACATCCTGCAAAAATATGACACTGCAGCGTTGACCAAGATCTGTCAGTTAAGTAATGTATGGTAGGGAAGTACCATTGCGCTAGTGAGTAGACAATCACTGTTAAACTTTGTTGTTGGTGATCTGTGGAGGTAGCACAGCATGCAAAGTACTTGCTGCTTGCAGATAAAACGGAATCATGTTGGCCTTAGTGACCAGCTGCTGCGTATCATGCGAGCCTTGGATGCTCTGGAGGGGCGCTTTGCAGAGGCCAGCAATCACCACAGCAGTAAAACGCATCAAGTGCATGAAACCTTGTCACATGACCTCAGCCAGCTGGAAGCTGTTTTGGCGCCAAATTCAGCAGGTAAGCCTGTTACGCTTGTAGTGTCTGGACCGCACCACATGAAACTTGACTGCTTTGCAGTAAGTCTGCATTAAGAGTACGCGCCATGGCAACCCAAATCTGCAAGGCCTCTGCAGAGTTATTGCTGACTGCACAGCAAGGTGTATCTACTGTACCTTCTAAATGACTTGGTGTGTAAGTCCCAGACGTGAGCAGTGGTAATGCTGCATGTCAGCTGGCATGCAGGTAATACTTTGAAGTCATTGCAAATGCAAAAGGCTGCTCTGTGTGCAATGCAGTTGGCTTATTGAGTCGAGCAGAAGCACTGTCAGCAGCGTCAAGCATGCAAGGGGATGCTCCTGTGCAACGAAACTTGCAGTCTCTTTCTCAGAGTGATATAAATGATGTACAGCAGATGTTGATTGACAACACTAAGGTGTTGACCAAATTGCAAGAGGTGCTGCGCAAAGACAACAGAGACATAGCAATCATGGCTGAGGCCCAACACAATGACGGCCTAGCCTTGATGGTCACATGAGATTGTGCTGCAGATGTACCTTCTACATTGTACTTACGTTTTTGTCATTCTGCATTTTCAGTCTAGCATTATCAGCGTGCTTTCAGGAGACACTGTCTGTTTCTGTGCAGCGAGCTCAAATTGGCAGCTGATCAACAAAGTGTATATTGTACAGTTTCAAGGAGCTGCTCACTATCACAGCACCAGACGCCACATGCCTAGTTGTCAGCAGGCAGACCTTCTCACGAACATGTGCTTGAAATTGTGCCGAACAGCAGACTGTATTGCAACCTGCATTGCAAAACGCATATTGCTGCTTATCCATGTTGTTGTAGTGAAGGTCAGGTCCTGAACATTCTGAGTCCGCAGACTTGCTGCAACTCCTCCTCAGTGTTGCAATTATACCCAGCTGTGTATGCCTGGCCCAACCTCCCTGCAAGGCATCACTTTCTTATGGCAGAGCACGCCACACAGCGCAAAACTTAGCTAAGAGTACATTTGCACAGGATGTACAGTGCTGAGAGCATAGTATGCTTACAAATTCTTGCGTCAATGTAAGCTGCATTCCACCGACCTGCCAGGCTGGTGCCCTCATCTCCCCACTCTAGTGTGTCATCGGCTTTGCCTTCTGAGTCCTCCTGCAATTTCAAAGCCAGAAATATGTGAGGGACCTCAGGCAAAGCAGCTGACAGCACAGCAAAGTCATCTCATCATGCCGTGAACGCTACCTGCTGGCAGGAACTATTGAACAGCATATCAGCATTTCCTCTGCAGCTCAACCCAAAGTGGCATAGCCAAAGGACAGACGCCAGCCTTAGGAGAACCAGCAAGCAATGCAATAGCATGTAAATTGTGCACTGCGCCCCGGCATACGCACAAACGCACTCATGAGGCTTCAGACTTGTATATGCATGCATTTGTGAGACTGCATACCTCCCAGCCTGCATCCAACTGATCAAAGCACATCCCGCTGATAGGACAGACAGGCATGCCATTTGCAGTATCCAACACACGCTCTTTGCAGTTCTCATCACAGACATGTTCCTGCCCACAGTCCTCGCAAAGATAGATGTTGTCCACAATGTTGACAAACGCGCATCTTCCTTGGCAAGTATGGTCTGGATCTGGTGACTCTGGAAAGCCATGCTCCACCCGCCACTGAGCAACAGGGCTATGTCTGCTTCTGGCAACTGCAGATTGTGCGCTTTGACCAGCATGCTCTCTGCCCAAAGAAAGAGAGCGCTTTGAGACTGCCATCTGCATTTCACAAATACAAGATCAGGAGCTCCGCCAAATACATACTCTCCTGCTCATCATGGTCACTAACAAGCATCAACACGCATTGCTGTATAACACGACATGCATCAACCAACCCACTATGAGCAATCAAGCAATACTGACGTCTGTTGCACAGCACAGGCATCACCTCTCTATACAGGGGCTGCAGAGCCTCAGGCACTCCAGTCAAGACCTCTGAAATCTCCACGCCATCTTTGCTCATGTATGTGCTCTGTAGGCCAATCAGATGTGCTTTGCATATGTCTTTCTTGTTTGGATTCATTGACTCAGTGTAAGCATAGCAAATGTGATGGTGATTGGGCATTGCAAGTTGAGTCTCACCTTCCAAGACGAGGTTTCACCAGGCATACTTGAGGTACCAGACCACCTGCACGCAATGTATATAAGCCTGTCATGCAGGAGCATGCAATGCACCATCTGCATGCAGCACACAGTTACAACAAAAGGGCAGCTAAATACAGAATGCATATGCATGCCATGCAACAATGCTTGTGAGCACATCAGTGAGGCAGGTCAGCCAACCAAGAGTTGTACTCCTGAGGCATCAGCTGATCAGCCAAGGGCGCCCTGGTACGCCTGCTCTGGCCTCATCTCTGAGAAGTAGAG
>JAABUK010007684.1_pt1 | contig 15439 bp, 12 predicted proteins | sample 5559141 | NCBI WGS metagenome assembly JAABUK01 (sample SAMN10711869, study PRJNA513367) | rock metagenome | isolation source: Antarctica rocks | place: Antarctica: Victoria Land, Pudding Butte nord | collected 2016-01-03
GAAGGATTTAAAGGAGGACATTAGGGAGGTGAGGGAGGTGGTGCCGGGGCCGATTTGTTGGAGTTTGAGGTGGCCGGTTGAAGGGTCGACGTGGGTGATCAGGACGTCGCGGTAGTCTTTTGGATTTGGGGTTGTGGAGTGGGGAGTGCTGAAGGAGTCGCCATTCGTAGTTTCTATAGGAGGGACTGGGTCGGTTGCCGGGGTCTGGTCCTCGTCTTTGCTGGGATCCCAGGCGTGCCACATCCCCTTTTTGGCTTCTTTGGCTTTCTTTTCTGCGGCGAAGAGTTCGTTCGAGTGGCCGGACTGCTCGGCGGAGTAGGCGTGGACTTCTGCTAAGCCTTCTTCAACAAGTATTTTGGCAAAGTTCTCCCGGCTGAGGTAAAGAGTACCGATGAAGCCGCCGACTTTGTCAATGTTTTCAACGTCGATCTCGACATCTCGCTGCGTACATCTTCGGCTGGCGAACTCGTGAGCCTCTTGGCCGTATGGTTCGGATTTCTCGTCGGGGTTCCTGGCTGACTTGGGTGCACGTATTCCGGACAACACGAACGTGAGCTTAGCATTTTCTCGTGGTACGAGTACGACAAAGCGAGACGCTGATCTGACAAAGTCAACTACAGCTGGGACTTTCTTCTGCCGTTGCAATACAGAAGCCTCCATTTTAGCTTTTTGTAAGCTTTCGGAGTAGTCCTGATACTGCGTGGCCGCCGGCGGGTTTGATGCCCACATTCCTTTTCCTTCCTTTTGTGCGGCTTCTTCTGCGAGGAGAAGTGAATCATAATCGGAGGATCGATCATCATCATCTCTCCGATGTCGAATTACAGACGCATAGCCAGCCTCGGCAAGCATCAAGGCAGCATTCTTGCCATTCAATGTGACGGTAGCAACGTCTCGCTCCTCGTAGCCCTCACTGGCAGCTTTCTTGCCATCGATGCTTACTTTGACATGTTTGCCGATCAACCTCTTTCGAAGAAACTCCTTTGCATCTGCTGAGAAGGGTGATTGTTTGGGATCAGAGGGCTTGGGCTGTCGGATACTGCTGAGGTTGATCTTCTTCTCTTGACCGGCACGTGGTCGAATGATTATCGTATCAGCATTCAAAATTCGGACGACAGTATAATCGGCGTCGGCTGCACCCGCAGGCTTAGCAGCAGTGTGACCGGCAAAAAGCCCTTTTCGAGAATCTTTGGCAGCCTTTTCTGCTTGTCGAAAAGCCACCATATCATTCCCAAGCATAGTGACATGCTGATCGTTACAGCGGGCAAGGCCTGCATCAAGTAGAAACTTTGCGATATTGCCTCTCGGATGTAGCACGGACCCTATGGGCTGGTTCTGAGGAGTTGAACCGACAAGTTGAATGGCGCATTTCCGTTGAAGTAGTCTCTCTTCGACAAACCGCTGTGCCTCCGTTCCGTAAGCTTCGGCCGGTACTTCTTTTCCATCGGGTGAGGTACGCTTAGTCGAGGGCGTTCGTACCCCAGCAACGACAAGGATTGTCTGAATGTGCCTTTCTGATGATACCAACAAGCGTACGATCAAGCGATCTCCAGTCAACACCTTTTCTATTATAGCGTCCAGTTGCTTCCCTTTATGCTCCTCCACCAGAGCACCGGGATCAGTCACCTCATAAGATGTCTCTATCCTTCCCCCTGAGGCGCCCCACACGCCGATCGAAGCATTTTTAGCTGATATTTCGAGATTCCGTAGGGTCTCAAGGTATGCCACAGCATCTTCAGATTCCTCCTTCTTGCCGGCGTCGTCTCGTAACTTGGCCCATCCTTCAGCTACCACTCGCTCCGGGAAGCTTGGGCCGTTGGGCAGAGTGACTCGACCATACTCTCGCTTTGTGGTAGAAATAGTATAAAGGGTCTCAAAGGTGATCACTTTTCCAACGAGCAATTCTCTCAGGAATTCTCTTGCCTGGAAAGCAAATGGCTATCTGAATGTTAGCAGAAGATAGGAATAAGAGAGCAACCATCATACCTCGTCTCCTTCTCTCTTCAGTCGTGGTGCAGAAATATAAGCTAAGCTCAAACTTCTCTCGGCACCTTTTGGGTTTGTCAAGATCAGTGTATCTCCAGAAAGGACACTTTTGACTTTCGCTTGAAGGACAGACATTCTGAACCAATCGTACAGGGCATGGACTTCTATGAAACTTCTCGCCAAAGCAATGAAGCTGCCAGCAAATCTATATCTCTGGGCAAGGAAATTCGTGCAGACAGCTTCAAAAGCGCTGTGATTAAATATTCAATTATAGTGCCCACGTGAGTGTGGGGAAGCAGAGGTCCCCTGCAGTGGTGCAAGTCTAGCTTAGATGCCCAATTGCAGCTGTGGCGAAGCGGTAAATAACCATCACTGCTATGCACGCTTAAGAGGAGGCTTTCTGCGGAGAAAAAGTCAATTGATGTGAGAGTCCTATCAGTCAAACATAGTCAGAAGATAGCCTGAGTAGTGACTCGACTGAACATCATACAGGCTACCAGAACAGTGGCTGCGTTAGCAGAAGGATTTGATGCACCGGGGGTCTTCGCCTCTCATAAGGCAGCTCGAACACCAGACTCCGACAGATGCCAGCTAAATCCAACGATAGCGAGGCTGACCGACGTGAGTGAGGAAAGCCTGATACATATCTCCTGCGACCGAATTGTGGACACTGGTTTTAAAGTCCAGATATTATATCCAAAAGGTTGCCTTTTCCTACCTCTCAATAACACAACGGTCCCTCCCAATTGATTGTTTCAGTCACGAGATCTGCCTTCGACATGAATGATTCCGCATCCTTCATGATGGTCCCATAAAAGTAGAGGAGTCGTGACACATTAATTTGCAAGAAAATGGTGCGGTGGGCCGCTTTGATAGCAGCATTGGCTCAAGCAATGGGTCGATCCAAGATTCGAAATTCTGACATGAGTATCGGCACAGAAGAAAGACCTCGGAGAACTCTGCCTTCGAGCCTGATTAGAGATGAGTTCGTCTTCGGCCTCCGCAAGCGGTCGTCTTCCTCCCACGAGAGTGTAAGCTAGCTACTTATAAGCACGCAAGTTTCGTGAAATAGTCTTCGCTTCACGGAGAGACATGCTGCAGGTCTGTGGGATTTGATGTCACTCTTGCACGAAAGTGTTCTCCACAACGTACATCACTACCCAGTTTATCGTGCTCCGGCCTGATTCAGTGTTGGCCCTCTGCGTGTCATGGATTTTGATGTCACAGTAACCGTTCGGTCACTCTTCAGCGGAAGCCAGTAGCCTCGCAAACAGCCACCAGAAGCCATAGGTTGTCGTCATCCCATCATTCGATGACTCCATCATAAACCCCTCGTCTTCTCCGGATCCATTTGATTCTCTGGCTCCAGACCACTCCTTTCCTTGACAGTTTCAAAGGCAGGCCGTCCTCCATAAAGCTGCCCACCTCTACCTCCTGCACCCTTAATTTGACTGCCTCCGCCACCCTCCAGCTCTTGAGAAACGCTGATGGGTTGGTTACCTCTGAAGCGTTTGCGCATGTCAACCATCCCTCGTTTGCATTGTCCGAGGCCACGTTTTAGTTGTTGGCATTGGGTGGGGAGCGTATCGACCAGTGGGGGTGTGAGGCATTCGACTGGCGAATGTCGATCCACAAGTATGCAGTCGCTGTTTTGCAGGCAGTTGGCGAGAGCAGCGCCTGGAAAATGTATCTTAGCATCCGAGAGGCTGTGCGGCCGCGACTACAAGAACAGAGGAGTGAAATAGCTAGACTTACGGATTTCTTTGCAGGAAGATGGCATTGCGAGGCGAGTGAGCTGCCGGATCTGTTTGAGGTTGTAATATCACAGCAGCCGTCAGATAGAGATGAACCTAGGCATAGTACTCAATCACCATGCTGGAAGAAGTATCCGTTGACACTGTTGCATGTACATATTACATTGTAGTCGAATATCTTCATGAGCCAATGGGCGGGACTTCTCAGGCTGTCCAGCTTGACATTTGCCCAAAGGCCTGGCGCCACTAACCGCCGCTCACAGCCACAGCGAGGGAGCAATAATCATGAGACACAGCTCTCTGTTCCTCGGGTCGCCTTTGACCAATCCCTCCTTGCTTGGAACCTTTTACATCAGACCAAAAAGCGCCTGGGAAGAATTCTTTCAATGTCAACACCATGCACTCGATGTTGCATCCTTGATATCTGGGTTGTTTCGTCTACTTACCGATCAAGTTCCCGTGCTTGCTCCTCCTATGTCTTCGACAGCCACCAGGTGCGGTGGATCGCGTCACAAACTCGAATCAGGCTCTCGCAGGGGAGTTCTTAAAGATTTCAATCTTGAAGGATAAGCTTTTGTGTCATCTCGCGCCTGGTTTGGGCTGATCAGAGCCTGGGGATTGGGTCAATTGGAATCTGAAACTACTGATGATGATGGAGGTGTCGCGCGTCAACCTCATCGCAGTGTCAATCTGAGGCACCCCTCGAAACGCCTTGATATCCGCCGATGCCCTGTATCAATGCAGTATCAGTGTCTATACATCGTGTTTGCCGATCTCCTCTGTCTAACATCTCTTTCCTTGATCTTCGCAATATTAGTCTCTCCTTATTCTTTGACCTCATTCATTTACTCCCTGCTGGACAGGTTTTCATTCCTTCATCAAGCCGAACTACCAGTCCTTTCAAGTTGATCTTGCCATCGTCTTATTCAACAGTCATTAGTTCTATATTGACATCATGATCGCCCCTCTTTCCGTTCTTCTCCTTGCCGTTGCAACCTTAACCTCTGCTTCTCCTGCTGTTGTTAGGCGTGCTGTCCAAAAGCTCGATCAAACTGCGTTTGCCGAAGCTCAGCAACGAGATGGTACTGCCAAAAGAGCTTTCTCAAGTATAGCAATAAAGGTTTGTGGCTCTGCCGGCTGCTTGTGCCACACACTGATCAACTTCTCTTCCAGACCTTTGATGGGAAGTGCCTCTCAGTTGATCAATTGTCCGGAGACTTCCGCGCAAACCTCACCCCCGTTCAAGTTGCCGCGTGCAATGGCACTGCGGGCCAAAAATGGGATGTAATCACCGCAGGAAAACACAACAACCTCCCGGGAACCATGCTGGTAGTTAGTACTCTAGTAAGTGACACTAAGCATAATGACTCTGATACCTCCAATCTTACAAATCTCCAGACGAACGCCTGCCTCAACATTGATGATCGTCGCGCAGCTGGAAACCAGGTGCTACTGTTCTCTTGCGGGGGACGTGCCGACGGTGGTGCGTACAGCCTCTTCCTCTATATGTTCGCAATGACTCTAATCGGTCCCGGTACAGGTGGTCAACAAACAAATTCTCAACTGTTCAAATTTCTGGGTGGCGCTGGTCCTGAAACATTAGAGCCGTTGAGTAATGTCGGAACTTGCTTGGTTGTCAAGGGAAATGTTCTTGATCAAGCCAAATGCGGTGGTAAAGGCGATACTTTCACCTTCGGCTAGGCGACCGCCTGACAGAGATCTTGTCCTCTGGAAGCGCTTGCAGGCAGCGCTTACGGTTCCTGTGGCTTGAAAGAGACGGACAACGTGATCTGCGGTATCAGCGTTGCATCTCTGCGTCATAAGTTTTATTTCCAGTATCACTGTACCCTGTATATCTACAATGACGAGTTCCAGCACACACATAGTACTTTCTGGAACTTCATCCATGCTTGTTGTTGACTAGCACAGCGGTGCTGTGTGCCATAATATATAATCCAAAACTGGGACAATCAATCAGACATAAACGATAAGAATTTGGTTCTGGTTAAGTACTTTTGTGGATATCCAGTTGAGGTGTCTGAACTACTCAATCCAGACACCTTCCCGAGAGTTTCATCCAACAATCGCGAAATTTTGGGGGCCCTCATAGAGGGCGCCAAGACTAGTTCGGACCGGGCTCCGCATGTTTGGAATGTAAATTTCTGTCCCTGCGTGCACGAACTTTTTGACGTTTACTTCTAGACATCGGATGATCGTTGCATACGAATTGGATCTGTAAGGAGCATATATAGTAGCCAATAGAAGTCAAGTCGTCGGCAAAACGGGATTCGTGTTCGAGTTGGAAAAATCCGACCTTGCTTCTCGTCGAGTCATGTAATTAAATTATCTTCCGCATTCTCCGCCAAGACTTATGCTGTAGCCGTGACTTCTTGTCGTCAATCCACCTCTCCACTCACCCTTGTGAATACTGGTAGCTGCACTCCGGTATCCTTGTGAAACGGATACCTCAGCAATCACTCACAGCAGCATTCGACTTTGATCATTGTTGTACGGAATTCTGATTCAGTCGGCTGCGAGGGTTAAGTCTGCAGCGTGATCTTGTATATCTTCAATCATGCCAGACATTCTTTTGGCGTCTGGTGGAGGTTGCTCCACGCTAATCGAATATATATCTGCCAAGCTTTGACGGAGTCGTGAGGTCGCGAGCAAAAGGTCCAAGCCGGCAATTTGGAATCCCGAATGCACAATCGACAAATCTTCGGTCCTGGACATCGATCCTACTCATGAATCAGGTTTCCCTTCAACTTCCTCAAACTGCACCAACTCAACACCGCTTCCTACCACTTCTCCCTGGCCATGCACCACCCTTTTCACCACGAGACCCTCACCCGGACTTCTGACCACTGTCTCCATTTTCATGCTTTCGATCACCAGCAGGGCCTGGTCCTTCTTCACCAGATCTCCTGGGTGAACGTCAACCCGTATGATCTTGCATGGCATGGGTGATAACAACGAATTCGGCTTCTCAGTGACGCCAAGAGCTGCAGAGAGCCAGGGTGGTGGTTCAGAAAGGAGGCGGTATAGAGTGCCATGTGTAAAGATGTGGATAGGTAAGATGACGGCGGAAGTGGAGGTGGAGGGTGGAAATATGACGCGTGATGTGACACGTGTGGTAGGGAAATAAGTTGTCAGGATTGATTTTGAGGAGTCGAAGGTCGCTGAGCAAGAAATGTCACGGAAAGTGTCAGACTCGGCAGTCGAGACGGAGAAATGGCCAGGACTGATCTGACGCAAATCAACACTATATAGACTTGGCGTCGAACCGAGCTGCGTTTCTTCATCACCCAATTGAAAGGAGAATGTGCGGGCCTGAAAGTCGGAGTCTGATGAGAGCCATGTGGTGGTCGAATTAGCAGGCAGAAATGATGGCGAAGAGGACGCTGAGCTCTGGAAGAATGAGGCAATTGCACATTGTGCTAGAACCTCGTCTTCGATAACTTTAGGCGCAAAGAGCTCATCTCGGTGCTTGTCAATGTAGCCTGTTTCCACCGCACCCTCCACGAAGTCCGAAGACTTGCACACCTGCTTTAAGAACTCAATATTGGTGATTGGACCTGCAACTTCATACTCTTCAAGAGCCGCGGCAAGACTCCTCACTGCCTCTTTTCTTGTTTCACCTCGGACAATTAACTTTGATATCATTGGATCGTAATGACTGGACACCTCGTCGCCTTCAGCGAATCCGGTGTCAATTCGGACATCCCCTGTTTGCTTTGGTAACTGTACGTGCAAAAGCCTTCCAGAATCAGGAATAAAGCCTCTGGCTGGGTTCTCAGCGTAGATACGGGCCTCAATCGCATGACCTCCAGACTCGATTGCAGCCTCGACTTGTTCCTGACTCATCGGTAGTGGCTGACCTTCTGCGACCATAATCTGCCAATGCACCAGATCAAGGCCGGTGACCATCTCTGTGACGGGATGCTCAACCTGCAACCGCGTGTTCATCTCCATGAAATAGAAATCTCCAGAATCATTGTCAAAAATGAACTCAACGGTGCCTGCACCCTCATATTTCACCGCCAGAGCCGCAGCCCTCGCTTTGTCCCAGATATCCTTTCTTGTTTGAGGGTCCAGATGCGGAGCAGGGGACTCTTCCAAGATTTTCTGGTGTCGACGCTGTATGCTACAATCTCGTTCCCCAAGCGCAAGACAATTGCCGAACTTGTCTGCGAATATCTGGACTTCAATATGTCGCGGCGTAGTAATATATCTTTCGACCAATACATCCTCATTTTCAAAGCTGTTCTTCGATTCCGATTTTGCCGATTGAAGCATTTCTGGAAACTCGGCAGCCGACCGTGCTATTCGCATGCCTTTTCCTCCTCCACCGCGAACAGCTTTGATCAATACAGGGAAACCAATTCGTTCAGCTTCCTGGACCAAGATGTCCGGTGACTGGTCTTGACCATGGTAGCCCGGAACGCAAGGTACACCCGCGTTGTTCATGATCTCTTTGCTTCTTGCCTTGTCTCCCATATCCTCGATGGCCTTCCAAGGCGGTCCAATGAACACAATCCCTTCTTCTGTGCACCTTCTGGCAAATGTAGCATTCTCCGACAGGAACCCATATCCTGGGTGTATTGCTTTGCAGTTCTGCGACTTTGCGATTTTGATTATCTTGTCTTGGTCCAGATAAGCGCCCGTATCTCCAAGGTTGAACGCCCATTTGGAAGAATGCGCATGCTGTGATTTCGCATCGGGGTTTGTGTAGACCGTTGTCGTGCGAATGCCATGTCGTGCGGCCGTACGAGTGACCCGAAGAGCTATCTCACCTCTGTTGGCGATCAATATCGAGTCGAGAGATCTAATGTTTGACTGCGATGTTGAGTGAAAGATTTGTGCACGACGGCGACCTGCGATGAGGGGAAGTCGGATCGCGATCCAGCAGGACCTTGACAAAGGAAGATTGTTAGCTCGAGGCATCTCGAGAGGTTAGTGTATCCTCTACACAGAGTGGTCGGCATGACAGAGGTTTAAGCAATATAAGAAGCGTACTTTTGTGGCACAAGGGAGGATGCTTCTCCAAGGTCACTGTCACTCTCGTCCTCCGCGAATAGCCGTCGCGTCTGAATTCGGACTTTGAATTCGATTGTGGGGAAGCTTTCCTACGGCGCGTTCAAATCTTGGCAATATTTGTCACTCCTTCAGCTTGGAAGTCTCCAATGGCTGTCACCAGCTTGTTCTGTTTGACTCGTTGAATACAGTCACATTCGACCCATAGACGAGAGACTCTGGTCTATTTTCTGTCCGTCTAGCTTTCAAGCGTTTGCTGTTCCGCCTCATGCGCGACTTTATTTGAAACCCTCCGCAACGGCTGCCTGCATCTGTTCGTCTACGGCTTTACCAGCGAAATCCTTGATGCGATCTTTCCATGCCATGGACCCTGTAACTTGACATTGAAACAAGTATTTGGCCTACTTCTTACCGTTTAGCTCGATCATGTCAGACGACGGATACTTTTACGATGAAGAATTTGAGGACTTTGAGGGAGACTTGTTCTGGAACGATGATGGCGAGATCATCCTTGCCGTAAGAATCCCCCAAAACTACCTCGATCTGATGGAATGAAGATGGTTGACGATATCTTCAGGATGACCTTGCCGAACACACCCTTCCATCTCCTGTATACGCTGAAGATCCCGCTTACGAGATCATGGATGGATATTCAGATTGGGAGTACTATTCGGACGACTACTACGACGACGATGCCAGTCTGTTGAAAAACAATCCGCAAGAAGGGAGTCCCTTGCAGAGAAGCACTTCCAAGAGACCCAACGGAGTGCACCGCGGAAAGAAGCGAAAACTTGCAGCTACCAGCAACATCCCAGAAATATCTCTTGACGAGCATTCCCGGGATGCCGTCAGAGCCACAGGGCCCTTATTTGAGGGTACCGTTTGGAGGGCACCATCTCCGGAGAAGAAAGAGAAGAAGCTTTACGAACCAGGTATTGGCGAGCGTGTCGCACTTCTAGGAAATTGGCGGGAAGTGTTCAGAGCAAGTCAGCCCTTCAGCAAGAAACCTACGAAAGGTTCTTCGAACACTCGCAGATCGAATCAGAAGACTACCCAGACCACAGACAGGTCACCTTCGATAGAAACGAGCCTGTCCCAAAACGTTAACCTTAGTGGGTCTAGCGAAGCCCTGGAATTGGAGGAGGACGAACTAGCAGCGTCGAGACACCGCAAAAGTCGGCGCCTATCAATTGCTAAGGGCTCGCAATCTCCGCCAACCCACAGCGTTGTAGTTGAAATACCTGTGCAGCGACATAACAGAGTGGCAAAGGAGGGACAGGCAAAACAAAGGGAGATAGCACTGAAGCCTCCATCGAGCAAGAAAAGGAAAGCAAATGAAGCTGAAAACGAAAATACGACTGAAGAAATGGTCCAGCTCCGCGCGAAAAGATCTACTTGGGGGAAAGTCCCTCCGAAAGCCAAAGAGAAAGCGAAGCCTCGGCCATTACCGGTTGGAAGAACCACCCGAAGCAAGAAGACGTGAGAGTTGTTCTGTTTGGAAAGGACGTCAGGTATAGACTATGCTTAATAAATACCTCTTTTGGCTCTGTTTGGCTGGTTGTGAGAGTCTTCCTGGCTCGTGATTGAGGGCACTCCAGCGCACTGTATCAGCGTAGAGAGCATGAGTGTATCCAGCCAGCAGCAAGCCACCACAACCTGTAGGGATTAAGGCTAGCGCAACCCACCTCATCCTTGGTGGAAACATGGGCCAATTGTAGCTGAAGACGACATCTGCATTTTCTTCCTATTCTATTCTGGGGTGATCCTTCGTGTTGATCCAATTTCAAGCCGGACTCCCGGCCGAAATCTACCCCGATTCTCCGAATCGTAAATCGTAGGAATATCTTATATGACTGCATCTCCTTTGTCATCATTTTCCATTATTCCGTCTCATACCTACCTACACGCACGGAGTACTTTTAGATCTCAAGCTTTTACAGAAAATGAGCTTATTTAGAACCTGGACTGGCCAGTCGCAGAGGTCACAAAAATCGCAGCAGACCACAAACAACATCCCGCAGGAGCCGCAGTCACCCACTTCTCCTACGCACGCGCAGCGGAATCCGCCAAGGTCGGAATTGTACCCAGTCACCAGCAATGATCCACTCGCCGGCCATTTGAACCACCTTACAGAACAACAAGAAAGCCAACTTGAAAAATTCAAGGCGACGATCTATGAGCAAGGTCTTTACCGCCCCGGCGTGCAAGGACAACCCCCAAGTCACGATGATCAAACACTTCTGTAAGCACCCTACTCTTCCGCTCGCTCGCTCGACGAGGCTGATGCAACAGACGTTACCTTCGAGCACGGAAGTTCGACATCAGAGGCGCTTTCGCCCAATTCGAAGATACGGAGCAGTGGTCGCAGGAGAATCGAATAACAGAACTCTACGAAACTTTCGACGTGGAGTTCTACGAAAGGGCGCGGAGAATGGTACACGCTCTTTGCTGCAGAACTTATCGATCGTACACTTACAGACCTGTAGTACCCGCAATGGACAGGTCGTCGAGACAAGCGCGGCATACCGGTATATGTTTACACGGTCAAGCATCTCAATTCAAAGAACGTCCATGCCTATACCAAGGAGGCGGCTGCATACAAAGCCAAATTACCCCTCCACTCGTCCCTCAGCGCACCAGCCAAGATGCTTCCTCTTTTCGCCCTGTACGACAATCTACTTCGCTTTGTGATGCCTTTCTGCTCGAGCCTGGAAGGAAGACCGAATCCGGAAGTCCCCATCACGAACAGTAACAACATTGTCGATATTTCTGGCGTCGGATTGAAGCAGTTTTGGAATTTGAAGGACCACATGCAGGAGTCTAGCGTGCTGGCAACTCAACATTACCCAGAAACCTTGGATCGAATATTTGTGAGTAGAATCACCTTGATGACTAACCATGCACGACTGACGAGCGACCTCCTCCAGGTTATTGGCGCACCCTCTTTCTTTCCAACTGTATGGAGCTGGATCAAGAGATGGTTCGACCCTGTCACCGTAAACAAAATCTTCATTCTCTCTCACCACGAAGTCAAATCCCGGCTATCAGAATTCATTGATCCAGATGACTTTCCAAAGAAGTACGGCGGCAACCTCGACTGGGATGTCGGCATGAGCCCACATCTGGATGAGGCGGCCAGACAGGCAGTAGAAAGGAATGGATCTCAAGGTTGGATTGAAGGCCCTTGCTTATGGGAACAAGGTCAAAGAGTCCCCACGGGCACTATAGGCGGAAAGCCTAGACGGACTATGAAGGTGGAGGAGCCAACAGGATCGGCACAAGCTCCAGTTACCGATCTAATTCCACCTCAATCCGAAGTGACAGCATCGAGCAACCCTCCTTCGATGGCACACTCAGGCAGTACAGCATCAACCTTCATCAACAACCCACAAGACACAACCACCGGACCACTGGCAGCAAATGGCATCTCGGCCAAGGTCCTGGACTCCGAAGCCCCGCTTGTCGCCAATGGAGAGGTCCTCCACGCTAGTGGCATCAAGCCCGCCATGGAGCGCTTCGTCACGGCAGCCGAGGATCTCCATACTTCTCGGGCGCAGATTGATAGCGTTGCTTAATTTGGAAAGGTTTTCCTGTTGGACGTCTGTGTTGGTTATGGGCGAATACCCTCTTCTGCTGTGGGGTTCTTGTAGAGTGTTCTTGTTGACTGCTACTTACTTAGTTAGAGTGCACAGTTTTTCGACCTCGCCTATCTGTATACGCATTTCTCTGGCAACTGTGCGAATCGTTCAGGAAGTTTACGCTCACTTTCGCTTGGATCCGGAATGTTGCCACGGCTTCGATCTCTGGAAATTCGCCATGCTATTCACGTTCGAAGCCTCAATTTCTTGATAGGATTGACAGATGATCAGCGGCAGTAAATCTTCTTCTGCGGATTTCCAGCGGCGTGAGATCAAAGTTGTCAGGGTAGATGTGATTTGCCTGGTCTGTTTATTGGCCACTTTCTCAACCAGGACCACACACACACACTGCTATACCACCTATGCAGGCCTCCATCAAGGTGACATACCGCTTCTACTGTGATATAACAGCATGTTAACAATGTTATACAAGCGGTGCGGCACCAACGTAGAAGTGATATTATGTGTATAATAATACGAGGTATATCGATGTCGCACTGACTATATACTCTGGGGGAAATTTATCTTAACATATCTTAATGTAATCTGCAGTATATTAGAGTGCAGTGAGGTGAAAGAATAACACTTCGGTTTTGTATTATTATTTTACATCTTAACATCAATATTGTATCACCTCTACACTCGCCCTTTACCGTTTCCGTTTTCTGGAGGAAATATCGCCGTTATAAATGATACGGGGAACACGAAAAGAGAGAAGCATGCAAGGAAGAGCTTGTTTCTAACTCTTCCCAACACCGCGTCCACGGACACTGTACAGCCTGCATCGTGTCATGGGTGCCTTCGCATCATGGTGTTATGATTCAGGAATGAGTAGAAATACAGTTTTTAATGACCAAGAATGTTCAAACGTAATAATGTACCGTTAAATGGTTTCTGACCCGCAGACACCCACTGTATCGGGAGAAGTGTCAGAATCTTGGATTTTACTGTATCCAAAGCGTTGAAAATTTCCTTGATGGCTACCATGAGACTGTGAAGTTTAGGCATGGGACATTCTAACAAATGAAAGCATTTCTGCAGCAAAGTCTCCGTTTTTCTCGTTCTTAACTCGTGGGCGAAACAGCTCCGTCTGTGCAGCTGTCTATTTCCACTGCGCTAATTCTGACGCGCATTGAACATCGTAAGCCGTATAATTCGTCGATTTCAGCGTTGAGTTTTCCCGCAGGCGCTGTTGCTACTCCCCGGATCCAGCGTTCTCAATGGGTGGAAATTCTACCACGATCGCAGGAGCACCGCCGCCATTACTTGCCGGGAATTGACCCTCCGCAGTCTTCTTCCACGTTCAATATTGGCGATCCACAAGAAATTAAAGGACCAGAGCAGTGTATTTTGATGGGTGGAAAGGAGATGGAGAACTCGGACATACAAAATGAACCCAAGCATGTCACTCAAATCCCCACGGATCGTCCCAGCCTCCTTTTCCGATTAAATCCTGACAACAATCCACTAATCCGTATATCTCACTGGCGCTGAGATCGTCGGCGACGCTGACCCAGATAGCAGTGAGGGCGCAACTCCCCAGTCGACGGACGCTCGTACTTGGTAGTGGTCTTCGATAGCCCTGATGATGGGCCTGAACGCAAAGGAAGCCATGCAGACCATCATTTATTGAATTCCACTCGAAATGGTAATGGATTGGCTGAAAGAGTGGGTTGATGTTAGAAACGTTAGTGTGGTGATATCCCTTAAAGTAATAGTCGGGCAAATGCACCGAGTGGAGATAGGCCGCCTAAGGTATAGCTTTGAATAGGCACGTGACGGAGCGATTAGCGATAAAAGCGGCCCCTTGCTTCGCGGATGGATGCATCCGAGGGAACACAATTTCTGACCTGTCAGAATGTCTGATGAATTTGGACTTGTGACATCTCAAACATCCCGTGTTCTACAGTCGCTGGCGAAATCGGCTTCCGGCCCAGGTGCCATCGGAAACTCTCACTCGCCCTATGCTTAAGATAAATTAAAACCAGGCTGGCACAGATCAAGCCCAGCTCAACAGCCACCCTGGCGTCGCGCTGTGCGCTCCGCATCGAGGTTGATATTGTGGCGCAGTTGATTGACTCTGTTTTTGACATTCGAATGTTCTGTGCTTCCTGTATGGGTTGCGGATTCGGTGCGGGCATTAACACCTCTGATGTCCGGGGCGGGTAATTATTGACAAGACTCCCAATTGGTCAGCAGCCTCGAACATGATATGATATACTATACCCCTCGGTCTTTTCATCAATAGTAAGTAAGGACTTCTTCAAGCACATTGCTGTAGCGATCAACTTGCTGTTCTCTTATATTACGTTATCTATTCTATGTCGATTCACTGCTTCATATTATATTCATTCCATACTAAATTGAATTGTTAAACAACTTTCCCTCGGTTTCGAGGGGTTTCTATTTGCCACATCTGAATGATATATGAGAAAAGATAAGCAACAGGTGGTGGGTGGGGAGGAGGCTGAGTAGAAGTGTAGATCATGAGAATAAGTTGTTATCGGGCTGTAGCAGTTTCACCACCGCCGTATGCCCCTTGTTTGTTGCCCACTCTAATGGCGTTTGACCCAAATCATCCTTCGATTCCCGATCAATGCCAGTCTTTGCGAGCAAAAACTTCACACTTTCATGATGTCCCTCCCCTGCTGCCCACGACAATGGCGTCCGACCTTTCGTATCTCTGGCGTTCACATCAACGTCACTATTGGTGAGCAGTAGCTCCAGGACTGCATCGGGTTTTGAATCCCCCATCCATCGCTCACGCTCCGCCACTACCGCCCACGATAGCGGCGTTCGACCCATGTCATCTTTCGAATCCGCCTCGACGTCGGCCCGCTCCACCAACAGCCTGACCACCGCCTCCTGCCCGTACAGTGCGGCCCACGATAACGGCGTTCGACCAGTGCTGTCTTTCAAATCCGCCTCGACGTCGGCCCGCTCCACCAACAGCCTGACCACCGCCTCCTGCCCGTACAGTGCGGCCCACGATAACGGCGTTCGACCAGTGCTGTCTTTTGAATCCGCCTC
>JAABUK010007685.1_pt1 | contig 15438 bp, 21 predicted proteins | sample 5559141 | NCBI WGS metagenome assembly JAABUK01 (sample SAMN10711869, study PRJNA513367) | rock metagenome | isolation source: Antarctica rocks | place: Antarctica: Victoria Land, Pudding Butte nord | collected 2016-01-03
GCAGCACTGAACAGTGGGGAAGCTTTTCTGCCCTGACCAGTGCTGCAGTGCATTGGTTCTGCATCACTGCACACCTGTATGAGCAGCAAATCTCCACAGGTGTAACTCCTGTGGCACAAGCATGCTGTGAGCCTTTTGTGCAGAGCAGCACTGAACAGTGGGGAAGCTTTTCAGCCTTGACCAGTGGTGCAGTGCATTGGTGTTGCATCACTGCACACCTGTATGAACAGCAAATGTCCATATGTGTACCTGCGGTGGCACATGCATGCTGTGAGCCTGTTTTGCAGAGCAGCACTGGACAGTGGGGAAGCATTTCTGCCTTGACCAGCGGTGCGGTGCTTTGGTGTTGCATCACTGCACACCTGTATGAGCAGCAAATCTCCATAGGTGTAACTCCTGTGGCACAAGCATGCTGTGAGCCTTTTGTGCAGAGCAGCACTGAACAGTAGGGAAGCTTTTCTGCCTTGACCAGTGGTGCAGTGCATTGGTGTTGCATCACTGCACACCTGTTTGAGCAGCAAATGTCCATATGTGTACCTGCAGTGGCACACGCATGCTGTGAGCCTGTTTTGCGGAGCAGCACTGAACAGTGGGGAAGCTTTTCTGCCCTCATACAGATGTGCAATGACACAACATCAATGCACTGCAGCACTGGGCAGGGCAAATTGCATTCCCCGCTGTTCAGTGCTGCTCTTCCAAATAGCCTCACAACTGACTTGTGTCACTGCAATTACAGCTGAGGAGATGTGCTCTTCATACATGTGTGCAGTGACACAGCAGCAATACACTGCAGAACTGGGCAGGGCAAGTTGCATTCCCCACTCTTCAGTGCTGCCCTGCAACACATGCTCACAGCTGGCTTGTGTCACTGCAATTACACCTGAGGAGATTTCCTGTTCATACAGATGTGCAGTGACACAACAGAAATGCACTGCAGCACTGGGGAGGGCAAACTGCATTCCCCATTGTTCAGTGCTGCCCTGCAAAAAAGCCTCACAGCTGGCTTGTGTCCCTGCAATTACACCAACAAAGATTTGCTGTCCTTACAGATGTGCACTGACAAAACAAAAAATGCACTGCAGCACTGGGCAGGGCTTGTTGCGTTCCCCACTGTTCAGTGCTGCTCTGCCAAATAGCCTCAAAGCAGGCCTGGGTCACTGCAATTTCACCTGAGGAGATTTGCTGTTCACACAGATGTGCAGTGACACAACAGAAATGCACTGCAGCACTGGGCAGGGCAAATTGCATTCCCCACTGTTCAGTGCTGCTCTTCCAAATAGCCTCACAACTGACTTGTGACACTGCAATTACACCTGAGGAGATTTTCTGTTCATACAGATGTGCAGTGAGACAACAGCAATGCACTGCAGCACTGGGCAGGGCAAATTGCATTCCCCACTGTTCAGTGCTGCTCTTCCAAATAGCCTCACAACTGACTTGTGACACTGCAATTACACCTGAGGAAATTTGCTGTTCATACAGATGTGCAGTGACACAACAGCAATGCACTGCAGCACTGGTCAGGGCAAATTGCATTCCCCACTGTTCAGTGCTGTTCTGCAAAACATGCTCACAGCTGACTTGTGTCATTGCAATTGCGCCTGAGGAGATTTGCTGCTCATATAGTTGTGCAGTGACACAACAGCAATGCACTGCAGCACTGGGCAGGGCAAACTGCATTTCCCACTGTTCTGTGCTGCTCTGCCAAATAGCCTCACAGCTGACTTGTGACGCTGCAATTACACCTGAGGAGATTTGCTGTTCATACAGATGTGCAGTGACACAACAGCAATGCACTGCAGCACTGGGCAGGGCAAATTGCATTCCCCGCTGTTCAGTGCTGCTCTTCCAAATAGCCTCACAACCAACTTGTGTCATGGCAATTACACCTGAGGAGATTTGCTCTTCATACATGTGTGCAGTGCCACAACAGCAATACACTGCAGCACTGGGCAGGGCAAGTTGCATTCCCCACTCTTCAGTGCTGCTTGCAAAACATGCTCACAGCTGGCTTGTGTCACTGCAATTGCACCTGAGGAGATTTGCTCTTCATACAGATGTGCAGTGACACAACAGCAATGCACTGCAGCACTGGGCAGGGCAAATTGCATTCCCCGCTGTTCAGTGCTGCTCTTCCAAATAGCCTCACAACCGACTTGTGTCATGGCAATTACAGCTGAGGAGATTTGCTCTTCATACATGTGTGCAGTGCCACAACAGCAATACACTGCAGCACTGGGCAGGGCAAGTTGCATTCCCCACTGTTCAGTGCTGCTTGCAAAACATGCTCACAGCTGGCTTGTGTCACTGCAATTACATCTGAGGAGATTTGCTCTTCATGCTATGCATTGCTGTGCAGCGCATCCCATCAACCCATGCATTCAGTGCATGAGGTATCGATGGCATGCACACAGGCTGCCTGTAATGCTGTGTGTCACTCTGCTCATTTCTGATTGATCTAATCTCCAAATTTCCTATGTGGCTTGTTTACTTTGCTCTTGTTCTAGCCACACGGCTCTCACTCACATTCATGAAAGCTGAGGCTGTCATTGGTCGCATTTGGCTGTCACAAATGCATCTTCTACCCAGTGCGCAACTGCAAGACTGCTTGGCAGACCTAATAGTGACAACTTCATGTGGCTCAGCAAAGACAATAGCTGATGCATGATCACACACATGGAAGACACTGGTTGTCAATTGAGCCAGCCAAAAGCCTGAAGGCTTTGCAAGTGCACTGGTAGCTGCGAGCGCACTTGGTACCCTACAGCCAGACATAGTTGTCGATGACAGCCCTGGTACATGCCTCACTTCAGTCTTGCTGGCTGTGAGCAGTGAAGCCCAGTCAAGGCCAGCACTAGCACACACATGTCCGCGACAGTCTACAGGAGCGCCCACCGCAAGCTCCAAAGCGTGTTGCAAAGCATGCTGCAGAGCACGATCGAGGCTTTGGCGAATCGCCGGCGTGCCAGCTTAGTGCACCGTCAGCAAAGCACGAGGAGAGTGAACTGTCGCGATGACACAAACAAACAGCAGGTCAGAGGAACTCGGTGAGCAGCAAAGTGCTGTCGCACGTGGCAACGGCCAGCCAGCGTGCTCTAGTCAGCAGCAAGACGTGCGGGGCTCCAGATCTGCATGGTTTACTGAAGTAGACGAGAATACCGTTGGGGCCCATTCCTCACATAACGACCCGGCCTGACTACAGAAGCAGACTACCTCCCAGGGTACAGGAAGTGGCCGCACAGTTCAGACCTCTGGTGCAAGATGGACAGTGGACTACCGGCCTCTTTGAATGCTGATTTCACAAGCACATGCACGCAGGCCGTCTTGAGTCGAGCTCGGTGAAACTGTGTTACGGAAATTTGTCCTGTCGGAAACCATCGCATGCCTGCCCAGCAGCTGATCACAGTATAGCACAAAGGTTTCTCGATTCATTGGCCCGCGTTTACACTGTCTGAATGCTTGCGCACAGGATTGTCAAGTCTGCAGTCCACATCCCTTGCTGGGAAGCTTGCCGAGTAAATCCGGTGAGACAGTTTACATCCATCACTGTGGCACCTGTGTGGAAAGCTGGCGTGCGTAATGTTGCACGACTGCTTTTGACACCTGGAATGCGCATGGCATCCCTGTCCTTGACCGTATGAACACACAACGCCTAGATGGAGAATTGAGTGCATATCTACTTTTTGGAGATTTCCGTGTGAGTATGTGCACCAATCCTTTTGCATATGGCAAGCTGTGCCTCAATTATTACCAAAAATGAAGTATGGTGTGCTGCTGATCTACACAGAGTCTGCGTTCCAGATGTGGCCGTGACGCAACGCAGAAAATGACATGCAGTGTGCATGGGATGGCTGTTGTTTTGGGCGTACAGGGGAGGAGTGTTGGTAGACAGGGTGGCATGATGGGCGCTGGGATCGTGCTGCACATGGTGCTCAATTTGGTTCTGAGTTTGGATGGAAGGTGCTCAAGCCAGAGTGTCTCCCTTTTTGCCACTGTGATCAAACATATGCCACTGTTGCACCAAGATGTCCCTGCATGTGCTAGCACTGCATATTGCATTCAGTTCTGAATGCAGATGAGAGCTGACCAAGCAAAACCTCTCTTGAATTTGCAGACCCAGGGTCTAGCTACGATGCTTCTGGAGGGTCAGAGTTAGAAGCACATGCTTTGTGTGATGGCATTTATGTAGGTCTTACAGTGCTCTACAGGTCAAATTCATACATCATGCCTTGGTTACTACCCCATATTCATGCATTGCAAGCTTACTGTCAAGCTTCGCTATGTGCAAGCACCTGGCATGCTTGTACAAACTCTCGACATGTCATACTACAGAGAGGTCAGAATTGGCAGGGAACAACAGCTGCCTTGGGAAGCTATGTCTTCGCATATTGCTCAGCTTTGGCTTTGGTGTGGGTGGCAGCTTCTGCCTGAGCTTTGTGGGCTTCACAACTTGCCATTTCAGGTTGCACATGCGCCGCAAATACGGCCTACAATCAGCTTTCTGCTTGCTGGAAGGAATTGATGACTGCTTGGTTCATACGGTGAGCCTAGCCAATGCAGTTAGACGCAGGTGGTGATTGTTATTTGCAAAATGCATTTGAAGGTATGCAATTGGATGTGATGGTCGTGTCATATGCAAACAAGTCACAAATGCGTACGCAACAAAGCCATGTGACTGCTTGTGTGCAAATTTAATGTTGTTGCTTAGCTCTTTGATGGTGCATACTGTAAAACGCATTTGTCATGCATGTGTCTATGTGACTTTGACATAAATTGAGGCGACTTCCGCCGTCGCAAAGGCATCCTTCACTCTTGCACAGTGTTTTCTGCTATCAGAAATGTTCGCCAAGGCTCAATCAGATATCAAGCCCAGAGTTCTGCCGTGTATAAGCTGTAGGCATTCATGAGGGTGCATGAGCTTGCCATTGATTATGATGCTGAGCCAAGTCTGATGCATGCAGTGCTGCATGTATTGTGCAAGCCATCAAGAGATCAGAGAGCTAGCTTACAGAGGACATGATGGTCCAGGAATCTCAATCCTGGATGTGGTACCGCAGTCATTCGAGCATCTGCCTGGCGCAACTGAAAGTATTGTTGCACGTCAAGTTGAAGTCCAGCTTTTGGTTGAAGCTCAGCCTCATGGCAAGTCTGCACATTCGCCACCAAGTGCAGCCATGGAGATGTCTAAATAATCCACTGATCAGGACATGAACCCGATCAGCATATTCACATTCGTCCTTAGTCCAGATGCACATGGAGGATTCATCGATTGTTAGCTTTGTTTGAACAGCTCCCCACTGGCTGTGTTTGCAAACTTATTCAATATGGCATTTCAGTATGTCATGGCTGGCATCGTTGCAGAATGCTGATTTAGAGTAGCTCGTACAAAGTAGTACTGGTGGGATTGTTGTATCTGACTGGATATTGTTACCAACACCAGAAAAGAGTATAAAACGACCGCCTAGGACAGGCCACAGAGGCTTTCTGGCCTAGTGCTGCTTCACAACAATCACAGACAGCACCCTGGTGTCACCACAAAGACGTTGGTGCAAGTTTGCCCTTCATACAGCTCAGCTATAACTCAGCACTGACAAGCAGCAGGTTTGCCCAGACCACTGTGCACGTTTTGAAGTACGTCAGGCAGACTTTCCTGTGACACAAAGCAGACAGCATGCTTGCGTTATTCCAGTCACAAGTTTACAATTTTGCCTGTCATACAGACCTGCAACTGCCCTAGACTGATGCACAGCAGCAATGGTCAGGACAACGAACTTGCTATCTGACACAGTGTTGCTCTGGGAAAACAGCTAACAGCAGCCTTGGGTCACCGCCGTCATACCTATGCAAGGATGCCTTTCACACAGGTCTGCAAATTGCCACAAAGCATGTGGCCATGCACTCCCAGCCGTTGGAGAAGGCCCCAAACAGCCTTTTCCACTGCCGAGAAGCGTTATCGTATGACGTCAGGTCCACAAAGCACAGATACAAAGGGCTGTTGACATGCCTGTGCTTGCCAATGACATGCTGTAGAGCAAAAGCGGGGTGGAAGGCACCCTAGGAGACCACAGCTGTTGCTGTCCGGTATACATGACCAGGCGCTGTACCATGATGCCAGCATACAATCTGCTGATTGACTAGCACTGCGCAATCGTAGGCTGGATTTGTGATGTCCCTCTCTTGAAGACAGGAGTGACTAAGGACATCTTCCAGGACTCGGGTACCTGACAAGTGCTGGAAGCTGCATTGAGCCGCACCAAGCAACAAGCAACCAGCAGGTGAGCTGGAGCTGGCTCATTTGGAGTGGCTGTGAGTCTAGCATAGCGCATCAGCTCTGCGTTCTAACCTTGCAAAGCACCTCGTGCAGCTGGACCAACCCCAATCTCCCCAAATGAGAGTGACTGATTTAGGTTGTTGGCAGGAATGGGTGTTTGACGCATGTGAGGAGGTGGTAGTTTTAGATGCATATTAGGGTGGGAGTGGGGATTATATAGGTAGGAGGGGGCCCCAAGCAGCTGCATGTTGACCGACACGTCTGTAGCCAGAACTCGCATTGATTGCTCTTTCAGACTTATCAGCTAGCAGCTGTCAGCCACAGATTACACTCAGCAGCAGATCCAATCTCACTCTGATGCACAAGCCTTTTCCATGCATCGCACAAGTCTGCAATGACCCTACACCAGCGCACTGCAGCTGCTGAGGGCAGGATGCATGCCCAACTGCTCATTGCTGCTGGCTAAAACAGGTGTGCAAAAGTCTTGTGTCACTGCGGTTACACCCAGGAAAACTTCAGCTTCATATAGATCTGCTTCGACACAACACCAACGTACTGCAGATCTGTTCAGGGCAAGCAGGCCCAACCATCCAGTTCTGCTGTGTAAAGCAGGCTTGTGTCACTTTGGTTACACCTAGGACGATTTGCATTCCATACAGGTGTGCAGTGACCCAGCACGAATGCATTGCAACGCTGTCTTACGGCAGAATACATTGCCTACTGCTCAGTTCTGCTGTGCAATTCAGGTTGACAGCAGGATCGAGAGCTGTTGTGAGCAATAACAGCTAGCAAGCTCACAGCAGGTTTGTTTCACTGCAAACCCACCCATGAGATTCGCTCTGCATACAGGTGGGCATTGACCCAACACCAATGCACTGCAGCACTGCCCAGGGCAAATTCCATTCCTCACTGCTGAGTGCTGCTCTGCCAGACAAGCTCACAGCAGGCTTGATTCCGCGCATAAACACCTATGAAGATTTGCTTCTTGTACACGTGTGCAATGACCCAACACCATGCACTGCAGCTTTGTTCAAGGCAAATTTCATGCTCCACTGCTCAGTGCTGCTGTGTGAAACAGGTTGACAGAAGTCTTGTGTCATTGCAATCAAACCTAGTAAGTTTTGCTTTTCGTACGGTTCTGCAGTGACCCTACAGCAGCGCACTGCAGCAGTGTTAAAAGCAAAAGGCAAGCTCCACTGCTCAGTGCTGCTCTGCACAGTCACAGGCTGACAGCAGCCTTGTGTCACTGCAAATACACCTACAAAGATTTGCCGGTCATACAGGTGTGCAATGACCTACCACCACACTGCAGCTTTGCTGAGGGCAAATGTATTCCCGACTGCTCAGCTCTGCAAAACAGGCTGACAGCAGTGTTGTGTCAGTGCAGATGCACCTATGAAGTCTTCATACAGGTGTGCAGTGACATGCGCTGCAGCATTGTTCTCGGCAAGTTGCAAGCCGTACTGCTCAGTGCTGCTGTGTGGATTTCTTACAGGTCTGCAATTGCCCAACACTGACGCTGCGCAGACACACAACATGCTTTCTGAGCCAATGCTGCTTCGCAAACACAGCTGGCAGCACCCTTGTGTCATCACAGTCACACCTATGAAGAGCTCGGCTTCCATACAGGCTGCAAAAGCCCTACACTGATGCACAGCAGATTTGCCAGTGACACTGAACATGCTTTCTAGGTCACTGCTGGTATGGAACAAATTCTGGCAGCACCGTTGTGTCACCACAATCACACCTGTGATAAGTCTCGGCGTGGCGTGGACCCGTGGCGCGCCGGTGCCTTTGCGCTCGCGGAAGCTGCTAGGGCGCTTGCCACGGGCGGGCGCCGGGCCGGGCCCGAGACACGTGCCTTAAAAACCTAGCCGGCCACGTCCTGGCCTTAAAAATCCTGCCTGGCCCCTTCATACCGCAGTCTTAGTCATGCACTGCCAGTCTGGCAGAGCCCAGCATGCGAGTTTCGACCATTGGCAGGAAAACCTACAGGGGGTTTGGCCGCAATACCGACAGTGCGCGAGAGCTAACGCATTTTACCCTCTGGGTGCGAACAATCTCACACTAGTCTATTGCTGTGCGTAGCACCGCCACTGTGAAACCTGAGGCTTTGCTGCCTGCACTTACCTGAGACGCCTTACCAGTCAGTTGCGATCCCAGCTTTCCGTCAGAATGTTAACGTCTCTCATGTTGGATGCTGTCCTCGCGGTCGTCGCTCTCGGTACTCAGCTCAAGTACGTGCAAGCAGTAGCACCAGCTCCAGCTCCAGGAGCCGTTCTCGTGTCAGATGCGGCGGCTGCCGAAGCATACCCAATCTCGACTCAGGAGGCACTCCCATTGACCGACTCAGCGACAATACCCGTCACTTGTAACATCACTTTGATCGGGGCGCCCGCCAGCAGCACCTCGGATGTTTCAGCAGCTGGTCGACGGCTGCAAGCGGCCACCAACACCAGCCGAGGTCTGCAGACAGCTGATATCCATTGTGTGGGGAGTTACAATGTTACCATTATTGGAGGACCAGCTCTTCAATCATTCGCCTCAGGCTGGACAGGTAAGCAGCAACGTACCTCAGTGGCAAGGAAGGTCGACATTGGCCACAATCTACCGGCTGAAACTCTCTCAATCAACAAGGAGGAGGCAAAGTCGTTGGCCTGCTTCTTGCCGTGCTATTGCCAGTCTTGGTCGTCAGAGTTTCTGTAGACATCATCAATCCAATGTTCACTCCTACACCATAAGTAGAAGTAATGTTGCCCAGTCGAGCTTCGTCCAGCGCTCCATTTGGCTACCTGCAGGTGTGAACTACAACTTGGACAACGCCCTGCCACAAGGCACAATCTATCTGGATGGTGTCAGCATCCTATTTGAGAACTCCTACTTTGCCAACTTGTTAGAGTATGGTGATGGGTCCATCACTTTCCAGGACAGCACTGTTGCATTCCAGAATGCCACCTTTGTGAACAACACACAGTCCACAGCAGGAGCCATCTTTGCCAACAACACCGTCCTCTCCATAGACAACAGTGTCTTCACCAATAACTATGGCTTCCAGTCAGGCGCCATTCAGCTGCTGGGGAGCAACAGCGCGATGTATATCAACAGGACCACCTTCCTAAACAACATTGGTATGCACTGTTGTCAGCTGAAGCATCTGAATCTGAGTGTACCTTGCCTTGCATCTACATGATATGCACGCAGCTGACTCATACCCACAAGCACACACTCATTTTTTATGGGCAACAGAAAGTTTTCTGCCTGGTTCCAATACAAACTGCTTGAAGGTACAACAATTGCTACACCAGCCCAGACATCCACATGTTTTTCACACCTTGTGTGGGTGTGTCATGAACCTGCTGGCTCATTACTACCTAGAGATTGTGATGACTGCCACTTTGACCAATGGATTCATTGTAAGGAAAACCCAGCCCATCTTGCCAGTTGTAGTTGACATGGCACTCTGATCTTCCCAACTGTCATTGGCACAGAACAGCAAGGTGGGTTCTGCCTGCAGGGTCACAAGGAGGAGCTGTATACATGATCAATGCGACAAGCTTGGCCATCGAGCAGTCACTCTTCATGAACAACACCGCACTAACAGGTGGCGGAATCTACATGTCCCGAGTCACTGACACTTACATCTATGACACTCTTTTCTACAGTAACAATGTCACACAGGAAGGTGGTGGCATCTACTCAGGTATGCCACCCATGCAAGCGGCCTTGCAGTTGCCCTTTTCTACTTATCTCCAAATCATGAAGTTTGCTAAACATGCAATCAGCTCACTACCTTTGATCGACATCTGTAAGCCTTTCAGACAAGACATTTGCATACAGCCATCACCAATGCATGGGGTGTGTTGCTGTGCTGCATGGTTGCCCTGTCTGTCAGTAGCACAATGTGAGCAGCACATATGAAGGATCAATACAATGTCAGGCATCGTGTAGTTTGTATCTACAAGGCATGTGGCTCAAAATTGCTACAACCACCCCTCTCTTGAAGCATACATACCTAGCTCAACACGTTCAAACGGTGGCTGCTTACACGCTGCATGATTGGTGTCATGTAATCTAACATTTGTTGAGTGGCTCCAGATTCAAACAGCATGACAGTGTCACTAGGAAGAGGCATGACGGCTTCCTGCATTGGCTGTCTGTTCAAGTGCTCATCTGACTGTCTGCATGTGTGTCTGTCGCAGCCAATTGCAGTGGTGATCTGATAGATAATGCATTTGTCTCCAATTTCGCCACATCTGGCGGAGGCATCTGGCAGACCCTGTCAGCTAGCTACATCGTCTTCAACAATCGGTTTGAGGGGAACAAAGCCACAAGTGGGTCAGGAGGATATGAGCTGACAAACTCCACTGTGCAGCTCAGCCTGAATCAGTTCACCTTCAACAAGGGACAAGAGGGAGCTGGGCTGTACCTTGGGGACTCCACAGGCAACATTGACTCCTGCTACTTTGACAGGAACACAGCAAACCTGTATGCTGGAGCGCTGTTCATGGACACAGACTTCGGCAACATCACGAATTCTGTTTTCGACAGCAACTCTGCTGGTCAGATTGGCGGCGCTATATATGGTCAGAGAGGCAAGGGCAACATTGCAAGCTCCACATTTAGTGGCAACATTGCTCGCTATGGCAACTCGGTCTACTGGAATGCTTGGAATGGCCTGATCAACAAGAACAATGTCCTGGCAGCTGGGGACTTGCTGGACGATGCAGGCACAGGCAACACAGGTGGCATTCAAGGGACAGACTCTTTTGACACCGGCAACACATCACCAGGGACATCATCATCATCTTCATCATCATCATTATCAGGAAGGGTTACCACTGCTGATGGAATTACCAGGGACACCAACACAGGGACGACAACCAGTTCCCCTGCTTCAACAACAACCACCAGCTCACCATCAACTACAACCAGCTCAAGCAGCAGCACGCCAACAAGCACAACTGCAGCTCAGAGCAGCACCACTCCACCACAGGCTCAATCAATGTAGGATGATCTGTACTTGATCATGCACATGATTGCAACTAAAGTGCTCTAGTAGCATCAGAGATGACCACAGGCTCAAGCAATGTAGGTGATGCACATGATCCTGGTGATAGTGGTCTAGTCGCATCATAAAGTACCAGCTTGAACTCAGCAGCTGATGATAATGCTGAAAGCCCCTTTTGTATTCTAGTGGTTTTCCCCCGCCCCCCAGCGTGACAATGTGTTCATGGGCTAGGCACGCCATATAGTGCTCGTGTGCCTGTTCAAGGGTTTTGTCTTGGCATGCAGTTGGTAGTATTTTATCTGCGTGCCGTTCATGCTCATCTGCTTTTGGTATTCTGAAGGTCTGGGTTGTATGTGACCCTGGGTTTGGAAATGGGGGAAGGAATATGTGTCATCGTAGCTGCTATTGTTGGTGTGCGTTAGCTCCTTTTATTGCCTTTTGCTAGTCTGCTTTACAGAGTAGTGAATTTGAGCTTTGTGTGCATGAATATATGATGCATGAAGAGTATAAGGCGTTCAGCTGCAAACCGACTCAGCAGTTTGCTTGGGTTTTGCTGTTACTCTTGTGTTTGAGAACTGATATTGATTGAGTCTTCGACACAACAGGGGATGCAACGACCAATTCAAGGAACACCATGCATAGAGCTTGACACCTAAAAACATGTGTGTAGTCATGTCCACCGTTCGATTTGACTGCCAGCAACTAAACTGTCAGTGTAAAAGCTGAACTGTGAAGTGTTAGATACTAACGAGGCTTACGCACATTGGTGTCTGCCTGAGCATTGATAAGGTATCTGGAACAGGCATCTTCAAAATGATGCAGGTTTGATCTGCTGCACAGGATCAATGCACAGGTCGCTTGGTCAACTGCTGCATCTGCTGCCCAAGTTGCCGCTAATGTGCAAGGCACATATACAAATACCCATGTCACTACACTGAACTCTCCAGCATGTGCAACCTCTATGACATAATGGTCCTCTTTGCCTGCCAATGTGCTGCTCAGAGTAGGCAGATCGCATGCTGCATGAGCGACGCATTGCAAAAGGCCTATTCCCACTCAATGGTTCCAGGAGGTTTGTTGGTCAGGTCACACACCACTCTGTTGACAGACCGGACTTGATTGCAGATCCTGGTGGAGACTGCCGATAGGAAGGCTGGTTCAAACAGGTACCAGTCAGCTGTCATGCCATCTGAGCTGGTGACTGCTCTGAGGGCGGCCACATGGCTTTTCGTCCTCTGATCCCCCTGCACCCCTACCGACCTGCATCATGCACATTTCCATTATCTCAGAGCAATCTGAAAAGTTCACAGCTTTTGCCGAGACTTGCGAAATTGATGGAGAGCCTGTTATTCAGGTATATACTAATGCGTTACATTGTGCTATAAATCCAATGATGGGTTCCAGAAAGTGCAATAGTCAGCAAACTCAGTAGGCTGTCAGGATCAGTGTTGCATGTGACGTTGTCACTGCAAAATATGCTCCAGGGTTGTCAGGCACACAGTGCATTGGAAGGCATGTTGAAAGCGGTATACGATTGCAACAGCGGCTGGCGAAGTGCTGATACACTGCAAGCTGTTAATTGTCGGGAAGTCCATAGCTGAGCTTAGGTCAAACTGATAGAAACGCTGCCGGCCATAAGGTCAAGCACAAAGCACATGGGTCTGTCCATTTCACCACTGGTTACAGACACCCCTATCCCAAGAGACAGAGGCAAGACACAGAGTGTGCAGCCCAGAGATCCTATACGAGCACTGGTTACTGCAGCCGTCACACTAAATCTTGCATGTATTGGCTTGACCAGTTGGGCATGACAGCAGCACCACAGCCATGGCGCTTGTCAGCAGGGAAAGGCTACTGAAAGGGCAGCATTAACAGGTGGAGGGATGTGCCAAGGAGCAAATCATTGAACAAAGGGCAGAGAACACTGACCCAGCACCGATGCACTGCAGCTCTGTTCAGGGCAAAATGCATCCTTCACTGCTAGGTATTGTTCTGCAAAACAGGCCCAAAGCAACTTGTGTCACTGCAATGATATCTGTGGAGATATGCTATTCATACAGATGTGCAGTGACCCAACAACTATGCACTGCAACACTGGTCAGGGCAATCTGCAGATCCCACTGCTCAGTGTTGCTCTGCAAATCAGGCTCACTGCAGGCTTGTGTCACTGTAACGACACCTAAGGACACTTGCTGTTCATACAGATGTGCAGTGACCCACCACCGATGCAACGCAACACTGGTCAGGGCAAACTGCAATTCCCACTGCCAGGTATTGTGCTGCAAAACAGGCACAAAGCAGGCTTTTGTCACTGCAATGACACCTGTGGAGAGATGCTGTCCATACAGATATGCAGTGACCCAACACCAATGCACTGCTACACTGGTCACGGCAGTGTGCATTTTCACTGTTCAGTGTTGCTCTGCAAAACAGGCTCGCAACAGGCAGGTTGTCACTGCAGTCACACCTATGGATATTTGCTCTTCATCCAGCACCAATGCACTGTAGCTCTGTTAAGGGCAAAATGCATTCTACACTGTTCAGTGTTGCTATGCAAGACAGGCTCTCAACAGCCTGCGTGTCACTGTAGTCACACCTGAGGAGATTTGCTCTTCATACAGGCGTGCAGTGACCCAGCACCAGTGCACTGCAGCTCTGTTCATGACAGCAATCAGTCACAGGGCAGGCACTTTGCTCTCCACAGTGATGCAGTGCATGTCATTGTGACTCAGTCAGGTCTGTATGCACAGCAGAAATCCATAGATGTAAATCGCAAGCACCCAAGCCTGCTGTTTTTTTATGCTGCACAACAGCAGTCAGCCACAACAGTCAGCCACAACAGCAGTCAGCCCGTGTCCGTTGGACTGCACTGTGTCTTGCATGGCTGGAACGCTATCTCAACTACTACCACTGTGTTGTTGCGTCTACGTACCCGCAACGCGTGCCACAAGGTAATGAGTAGGCTTAGTAACATGACTCATCATTAGTCACTGGTTCATGAATGCCTTTAATGAATCTACCAGGTGTTCCCATCTTAACACAGTGTATCATTGCACATCTACAGCAGAGCTGCAAAAGCCTCATAATCTCATAGGTGTAACGAAATGGCAAGCAAGGCTGTTATCTCTTCCCCTTGCAACATGTGCCATTGCCAGCAACATAAGTTCAACAGTGAGACTTGCTGAACTTTTTGCTGGCACCATTTTCTTCTGTCGTTTCCCCTGAACCTTGCTGGCCTCTTCCCTTGGCGCTGAGTCGCCCTGGGTGCAGGGTATCAGCTTGCTGAGGGTGATGAACACCCTCAAACTGCTTCCATATCTCCAGCAGCACCAGTATCGGCTGGATCAGCAATGCTCTCACTGTGAGTGCTGTCACCAAAAGGTACGCACAACCTGTTGAGCCATGACCTGCCGCGACCATGGCCACAGCCACAAATGTACAGGCTTGTATGGTCACATCCACAAATGTACAGGCTTGTATAGTCACATGACTCCAGAGGGGCCGCTCTTGACTGTGCCGTGCATATTGTGTATTCTACACGTGTAGGAGTAGGATCTCAGCAGCATTCCTTTGAACCCAGCTGCGAGTCTGCCTGTGCTTCTCACTGTTTTGTCCACACAGCTGGTCATTGTGAAGACTGAACAGGATTTTGAGAATCAGTGACACCTAGTGACACAAAAGATGGCAAAGCCAGAATACCTCGGATGTCAAGTGAGTCCTTGTGCATCTTGTAGGTAGGCTTATTCTGGTTGTTCAGGTGGGGTACAGAAATTATGCTAGGAGCCAAAGTCGTTGCTCTGCTGTGCTATGTCTGCCTGTGTGCGAAGGGTAAGCTCGTCAAGACATTTGGTAATTTAAATGGCATTCCACACTGTCCAGTGCTGCTCTGCAAAACAGGCTCACAGCATGCTTGTGTCACTGCAATTACACCTATGAAGGTGTGCAGCTCACACAAGTGTGCAGTGACCCAACAACAATGCACTGCAAGCCTGGTATTGCCAAATTGCATTCCCCATTGTCCAGTGCTGCTCTGCAATACAGGCTCACAGCATGCTTGTGTCACTGCAATTACACCTATGAAGATTTGTTGCTCACACAAGTGTCCAGTGATCCACCACAAAAGCACTGCAGCCCTGGTTTCGGCAAATTGCATTCCACA
>JAABUK010007686.1_pt1 | contig 15437 bp, 15 predicted proteins | sample 5559141 | NCBI WGS metagenome assembly JAABUK01 (sample SAMN10711869, study PRJNA513367) | rock metagenome | isolation source: Antarctica rocks | place: Antarctica: Victoria Land, Pudding Butte nord | collected 2016-01-03
AAAAATTAATGTCTCGAAGGGCCCAGAATTCCTTCGGCTGCAAACTTGTGTTCCAAGGCGCAAATTGTGTCAGTCTGTCGGCGGGCTTGGCGAACAGCTTGTAGGCCTTCGATACGTTCTGCGCTAGAAGCACTACTCCGTTTATAACCTTAAACTGTGATCACAACAGTAAGATCATTTCCAGGCAAGTTATTTCCGATGTCAAAAACATCTGCGCTGAGGCGGTCGCCCTGCCGTAAGACTGGCAATGTAGCGCCTCTTACTTTTGTCGATACAACTGCTTCGGCGTCGAATTGAAGCACGCAGAGTTCCGTGGAATTTTGATTTATCCTGACACTCACCTGGGACCCGGTTGGGGCACCGCTCAAAAAGGCACGAACATCCCCGATTACGTGATCGGCTTCTAGAATAGAATCGGGAGCCGCTGATTCCTGAATCGCGAGTAGGCCGGAAACCTGGAGCGAATACTGCCCCCCTGCAAGTGTGCGCAATCCTAAATCCTGTGTATTCGTGTAGGCCTGAATTGTGGCATCGCTATTCCCTTGGGAATTGGTTACATAAAACTCGGCAGCTGACACCCGGGCGTTCTTAATTGGTATCGAGTAAGCCCAATCCCCGCTAGCAGGCGTTCCGAAGAAGTGTTTCACGAATGGTACAGTCACGATGTTCTTGCGAAGGATCACTATTTCTGTGTTGAGCGGATGAGCGGCGGGTACCGTCGAAAATATTCCTCTATTGACTGAAACCTGGGACCCACCATCGAGCACTTGGACTACTATCACCAGTTCTCCATCTATTCGGCAAAGGTCGCCAACTAAAATGCCGGGAAAGCTTAAATTCATCCTGGTATCAAGATCGGAGACACCGCCGGTGAGAAGTATGGCCTGGGACCGGGTTAACTCATCCTGCCAATATACTGTTAAGGTTCCAGCGACAATCGTGCCTGTGTTCGCCAGATTCGAAAAGCCGATACCACTTAGTTCTAAGCTCCCATCTAACCGATGCGACAAGCCCAGGCTGAAGCTAGGGGCGGGCGGGATCTCCAAATCAACTGTGCGGATACCGGCGCCCCCTATATTCCATCGTGTTAAAGGTGAGATCTCGCTCGGGCACTCCGCTCCCGCCGCATTTGCTGATCGGCCAAGAATTTGCACTACGCTCCCCTCGCGGTTCGGAACCTCAAATTGAAAGTGCGTTCCTTTACCGGACGCGCCATTTTTAAAGGCTGCCTGGGAAACAACAAACACACTGCTTGCATCAGGCTCGACAACCCACGCCGAAGTGACAGTTTAGCGTCGTCTGCGAATTTGTGCCGATTAGCTTCTCCTGTCCAGCGCCTTTGCCCCTCAGGATACGAACGGCGAACCCGGCATATGCGTTATCGCGCATTCGCAAAATACTGTTCCCGATCGTGAGCGGAGAATGGATTGCTGCGTTCACCTCGCCCTCACTCTCCAACCTCCAATACAGATTGCTGTGGTGAAAGTTAGGGTCGGGAGGCAATTCTGGAGAGATCGGCAGCCCGTTATCGACAAATTGTGCGGCGACTGCCACCGACGTCGCGATACGGTTCATTTGAATGGGAGAAACGCCTCGGTATACGTGAAAACGCTCCGTCGCCACAGAAAAACTAAGTTGTTTCAGAGTTACTGTGTAACCTAAACCGGATGATGGGAGAGTTGCTCGCACCACAAAGGACAGCAATCCTTCATTTCCGGAAACATCAACACCACTGACCGCATAGTAAAGTGTTTGAGAAGGTGAAAGCGCTCCAGTTTGCTGGGTTAGGTCTGGCGTTAGTCCCACGATCGGTATGGACGGCGCCGTTTCAGCCAGTGCTGGCGGTGCGGCAATCTCTACATCTAACAGCACGCTAGCGGTTCCATCTTGAGCGACATCAGAACTTTCTGTCACTCGAAACGCAAGTGTCCCACTCAGGTCGGCAACCAACCCCGCGATCGGTCTTGGAATGCCAGAAGTTGCGGCAGGCAAGCGCCTTCCATTTCCGAAATTGTCAAGAACAATGTCGGAATACCAATTGTCGTCATGTACTTGAGCAGTAATTCCTACCGTGCGAAAATTCTGCCCGGGTGCAACCTTCACCACACGAAACGCTTGTCTCTGGAATCCTTCCCTCAAATAAGTCAAGGCAATGATATCGCCCGGTGTTATACCAAGAGCTTTGACGCTCGTCTGAAACTCTACTTGTCTGTTACCGGTTATTGATTTGGAAAGAAGAAATTGCAACGTCCGGGCAGCCTGGTGATAATTAGGGAGCCCCAACACGGACGGCGTACTATTCATCTCCTGGCCGGTTTTTGCAACATCATCTGCGTCCGAAAGGGAAAAGCTGTCCTGCTGAAATTCGTTGAAACCGTCCTGGAATTCAACTGCCATCCGATTCGGTGTGTCGGAAGCCCCCCGACTGCTCAACCGCAGCGTAGATGAGCCGTCTGCATTCCTTAAAATCCCGGAAGTGCCTTGCGTTCCATCTCCAAATTCATATACTGGCCACCCGCCGTCAAGCTGATCCGCGGAATTAGAAAGCTCTGATTTCGTGGATTGCTGTGCCGCCGTAGTGTTTTCCATGCGGAGTTGAAGCAACCCGCCGGTTCCGAACGTGAGAAAAAGCCGCGAAGCATTGCGAATACCCCGAAGCACATCCCCAGCGCTTCGGCGGCTTTTCAGAACCAAATTACACTGAAATCGAGAGATTTGAACGGCGTTGCCGTGTAGATCCTTCGCATCAATTTGCTCGTCACAAAAATCTGCCGAAACAGCAAAGCTGGCGAAATCAATCTCGTTAGCGTTCCAGCCATTGCGCAACAGAACGTCTAACAGTATCCATGCCGGATTATTCGTAAAATTTTTCGGTAGAGCTGAACCGTTTTTTGCGTAACGGGCTAACTTGAGGCCGTCGGCCAATACCTTTACTTCGGGCAGCGACTTGCCATCATTAATTCGATTCGGCACCACCACGGAAAGCAAAGCAAGGCCTCCGTAAGGATCACCTAGTGGGTTTCCGGCAGAATCTGTAAAGTCCTTGTTGAATACTCCATTGCGGGTTCCCAGAGTGACGATATTAAACCAACCGGTTCCCGTCATATTAAGACCCGATTGACCCAAAGGAATCTCGATCTCGCTCACCAGAACCTTGTGGAGAGCTGTCATTTCTCCAACACCTAACAAAACCTCAAGCCGGGTCAAATTACCGTCATTTCGAGCAAAAACAATACTGGGCGTGTACCAGGCAGTTCCATAGATTAAGGGAATAAAGTCGTTGTAACGCGCTTCATTTATGCTAACCGGTGATGAGTGCGAGCCCTTCTCGCCAGCACTGCGCACCGTTATAGTTGAGGGCACAAATTCCACCCCGCTAAACCGTCCCGTAGCGTTGCCTCGGCTATCGTTTTTGAACATCCCCCGCGCCTCACAATCCTGGCGGGTAAAGCTGCACGAGGTGTAGCTGGTGCCGCCATTTAAATTTCCCACTCCTCCTGCTTGATCGGCCGAATAGCCGCACGAGTAAAATCGCGAGAATTGCCCTCTGGTCCCGCCCACCACTGCTTCGGCCCGTTCGTCTGCAGTCGCGGGAAAATCCCAAGCGCACCGCCGCTGAATTCGTAGTGAAGGCAGCACCACTCGTTGTGCGGAGAGGCGATTGATTGCAGTTACCTTTAAGGTCGTCTCGGTAATTAGTTCAGGAGAGTTAAAAACCCCCTGGAACAGGATAATCGGCTTAGCGCCAATTGCTTTGTTCACCAAATCGTAGAAGACGAATGAACAGGTGAGCTTGGCACCTTTGAACCCTTTCGCCCGTTCCAATTCTGAGATTATTGAATCCGCATTGGCCAGTTCGAGAGTTAATTTAGGAATGGTATCCACTCCCTGGTCGGACGCTGTCTGTACTTCGAATAAGTTGTTGTGGCAAACCCGAGGCTCATATACGGAAGATCCCAAAGTTAAAGTTTGGGTACACCAGTGCTTTTTCGTTCCGTCGGAAAAAGCGCAATCGAACAGTAGCAGCGGAGTGAGGGTCGATTCAGCTTCTTTGAGTTCTAGCAGGGTCTGCATAGTTAGTCGAGCCGGGTAGTTAGTACAACGGAACAGGCGAAAGCGTCATCACCCAAAGCCGTTACCAGAAGGGTGTCCTGATCAAATCGGGTTCGAGGCTTGATTCCAGTTCTTTGTGACGTTTTCACGTAACTGGCTGGCGCGGGTTGTGCGCTTAAGCTGATTCGGCTTATTTGAACTCGGCTATTTCCGCTGAGTGAAACATCAAGAGTTGTTTCAGCAGCAAGGCCACTTCCAGCTTGAGAAACAAAGTATTGTTTCCAGTCGGCATCCACCGCAAAAGTTGTTTGGGCTCTGCTGCCTGTATTCCGAACAGCAAGGGTCATTTCGGATACCTGATCGGCACGCGCATAAAGGCTAAAGCAAAGCAGTGCTTTCGAAGGGCAGGGCACTGTTTGTGAAAGTACGGCTACTCCAGCACCTGTGGTCGTCAGTTCAAACGAGGTAACTAGGTTACCTGCAATCGGCGAAACAGCAAGCTCAGGCGATCGCTCCCAAAACGGTTGCAATAGGTCCTCGCTCCAATGCAGCAGGTTTCCAGTTGGGTCGAGGAAGGTAAAAGTAAACAGAGAACCACGCGTCGCCTCGAAAAAATTCCTCAGAGCGTCAATCTCTTGTCGCCTCAGATGCTGATACGTTAACTGCCACCGAAGAGTGGAAGGGTTGGTGGTGACTTCCAGATAACGCGTTCCATCCTCTTGCAGATTGAAAGCATTCGCCATTTCACGCGAAATACGCAGCGGGTACTGCGCTATCGCACCAGAAAGAAGTTGTGGATAAAGAAGCATCGAATTATTCAATGTCCTTCCACAATCGAAAAGGAAACCGTATTGCGGCCCTGTTCTAATAAGTCATTCACCAATCGATTGCTTTCGAAATAGCACACTGGGTAGCTAGCCCCATCCCAAGGGTCAGTGAATTGAAAGGAATTAGCATTGCCCCCCACGGTTTCGTGAAAAGTAGTGAGTTCAATCAGTACCTCGTCCGTTAGTAACATCGGCCTTAAGTCCCAGCGTCGAAGGGGAACCCCAGCCAGCGCATAACGTTGTTCCTCGCCGCCGACAAAACGAAGTACCTGTGTCAGGTAACGAACTTGCCGGCTGGTCGGATATTGGAAAAGCGTGTTCGCAAGTGCATCTGGAAAGGTAAACATGGCTTATAGATCGTTGACCACGTCGTTGATGGAATGCATGTTCAACATGGCTTCTCTTACTGCTTGCGCGATATCGTGGCTTCTATCCAGGAAAGATCGGCTGTCCATTGCTTGCACATTCACGGTGACCTGTGTCGTATTCCGATTAAGGCTTGGTGAGTTTTGGGTAAGGTTTTGCTGCGAGAGTGAATCTGCGGCTGTACTTCCAGCGGATGTTTCACCAGTGCTGCTGGGATTCGCACTCGTCAGGAAGGAAGAGTATGAAGGAATCGCGAGGATCGGGACGGAGCTTGCTCGCGAAAATCCATATCGGTCATAGCCGGCACTTTCTATGCTTTGTGTACCGCCCTGGTTCTGGCTGACGCCTTCAAAGCGGACCTGCGGCGGAGCCGCGTATTTCTGCAGGGGTGGAACAGAAGAGGAATTATCGCTACCAAAGAGCTTCATAATTCCAGAAATGATCGGAAGGGCGCTAAGGCCCCCGAAAAGTCCACTTGCCACCTTGCCAACTGAAGCAAGTGTTTGGCTCGCGCTCTTGCCGCTTGTATTGATCGAAACTGCTTGGGTGTTCGCGCTCACTACCGCGGTCTGTGCCTCACTTGCCGATCGTAGACTCTCCAAAGTTTTTGACAATGCACCAAACAGTTCAGACACCTGGTTAGCTGGGCCACGGGTACTTCCCTGCGCAATTTGCTGGCTGGCTTGGGAGTCACCCGCGCTTAATCCTGATAGGGTCCGGATTGATGTGGCGCTGTCCAACTGTCCCGTACGGATTAACGACGCGAAAACGTCTGCCGGTAAGCTAGTTGCAGCTTGGTGCTCCGCTCCGCCCGGAATAGCTGCGTCGATTCCACTGCTCAATTGCTTCAGCAAGACTTCACTCCCGGAGGGGTTCGTCGAACTCCTGCGAAAGATTTCTTCCAGAACTTTGTTTTGCATGTCGGGCCTCCCCCGCAACTTCCTCCTCCAATAACTGAAAAGCTTGAATTTGGCGTGCTGTTAAGCTCTCCTTTGATAAATAGCCACCGCGCCACGCTGCGAATTCCTCCAGCCACTCCAGACTTTGGGCAGTGATTGAGGATTTAGGGCAGCTTTCCGTCATAGCTGAACTTCGCACCCATACTGGTTTAGGTACAGTGAGCTGCGCTTCCGGCACCCACCCACACCTCCGCTTCACCTCTAAGTGCTGTCTTCGGCAGTCGTCGCAATCCCAACCGCGTGGCGCGGCCATGTGAAAGTGGAACGCGACTGTTAGTTGTTTCTTTCTTCGTCCGTTAGACCGCACTCTGCGCGAACGGCCCGGATTGCTTCATATACAAAGGATTCAGGGCCTTTGTCCAGCAAGCTTGCGGGGGTGGCCGGTTCGCCGTCAATTATCAGGCCGTGAATGGCGACGACTCCCCACGTAATGTACGCGCGTTCAATCTGAGCGTTAAGGATATGTGCGTCCATTCGTTCAACGTCACTATCGCCCGCCCGCAAGAACTCAAGGTTTTGCGCCAATTCACGCACTTGCTTCATCAGCAGCATGCGCCGATCAAAGGTCATCCTCGCAACTTCGAAGCTGACGCCTTCAAGTGCCTTAGACGATACAGTCACCGTGCTTTGATAGTCCATATCAGGCAAATGCCACCACAATTTCGTCATCCACCCCGCCCTGTGCGCGGCTTTCCTTGAATTGCCACTGCAGTCGCCGCTGAGAGTCTTGAAAAGATGGAATGGCCGGTGTAACATTCTTCAGATACGCGCCGAAGAGTTGTCCCTGCGATATCCCGAGCTGCAGCATCACCTCAATGGGCGATTGCTGTCTTGCAGCCTGATAAAGCTCCGTAGTCGCTGAGTCTGTTTGCTCGTAGATAGTGAAATCCAGCTTCACGCTCCGCTGCCCAGGCGAGACGCTGGTCGGAAGACCCGTTCCAAACTCACGGGCTGTTGCGTCTAAAGCATTATCTAAAGACAGCGCGGCATCGGTGAGCGTCAAAAACTTAGTCGCGGTGGTTCCAATCCAAACCTGGCCCAGGTTACCCGGTACTGCCGACTGGTGAAAGTTTACCAGGGCTGGCTCCGAAGGAAAGCTGATCAACTCCCCATCACCGGTAATAAAGCTGGCACTGTCTAAAATATCCCTCGCAGCGCCTTTAAACGTGAACTCATGATAGTCGCCATTCACATTCACGGAGAGTTGATCCACAACGGCGCCGCAAAGAATCCGTTGCACTGCGGCGCTCGGGCTCCAATAGTCGAACAAGCTTACACTGGGTAATTCTGTCGCTGGAAGGTAAGTCACAGTAGGAGATGATAGTACTCCAGCGCTCGGCGCCGCAGAAAAGGGTGAGTTCACCAGTACCGTATTGGCATCCACCAACGCACTGACAAATCGGATTTCACCGGCAAAACTGACCGCTTGGTTGACTACTAGCCCATGGGGTCCGGAAAATGTAATTTGGCTTGCATTTTGGGACGTTCCAGCCGTACCGCCCTGATGAAACAGCGGGTCAGCGCCCAGAGCCGACTGAAACAGTGGGCCTTGGCCGGGAACGCTGCTCCCGGCATTCCACGAAGATAAATACGTTTTCAACTGAAAATCTGTCTTACGCCTGCCTCCGGGCGGTAAACCCGCGTAAGTTCTGCTGCCCGTTTTATCCTTTCGAATTGCGGTTTCCAGTTGCTGGCGCGCACTAAGTTGTAAGGCTGAAAATCTGCTCGTGTGCGTAATTGCCGGCACTGCTCCGTAACTAGCTTCCGCCCCGACGTAGAAGCGGTTTGCGTTTGACGATATATATGCCAATGTCTTCTCCTTCCTTCAGTAACTGACGTCAACTTCAAATGTGATCTTTGCTGTTTGAACAAAGTGTTTCCCTCCAGGCTTTACTGGCTGGTAAGTCACCTCGTATCCGCCGTTGTACATCAGATTGTCCGTCCACGTTCCACGCATGCTGGAAAGCTGCGCACAGACGGCGTCGGTGTACACCAGCGTGCCCCGGTCCAGCACCTCCAAACGGTCGTCCGAGTTTCTAACCTCCACCGTCATCCGGGCGCGCCCTGAGAACGTCCGAAATTTTTCTTCCAGATTATTGGCTAATTTTTCGCAGTAAATGAGCACGCTCGGGTAGGCCGCTTGGTTTGCCTTTTCAAGTAGTTCGGCCGAAACATTCCGGGTAAGAAAACTGCGAATGTCTCCTGGCGAGTGACTGTCGGTCCGCCTCAGCAGTGACAATGTCGAGTTCAGCCCATGAGTTGCACTCATGTGAGAGGCAACATACTCCGTGATCGTTTTGCTGATCTCTATCATCGTTATCCCCGTTGCAAGTAGCGGTGGAGCGGCCAATTTCTATCCGGCGCTTGCCCCGGTCCCGGCTGTGCTCCGCTTGTCATGGCTGACGAGGGCAAATAGGCCCAATCCGAAGAGAGGTCGATCAAGCTATCGTTCTGCCGGAACATCTGCTCAGGGGCCTTCCCGGCGTATAGATTCCAGCCGCTAGCCCTTGTCGCGGAGTCGGGCCCAAGCGTAAGATCGACCGCATTTCCGTCAGCAACATCAACGGAGAGAACGGCGGAGGCGGCCGATTCCTGGCCCGCTTCGCTTCCGTAACTTGCCGCAAAGTAGTAGGTACCACTGTCTTCGGAAGCTGGAACCAGTGCAGCGACTGGCTGTGGAGGCCTACGCAAAGGAAGTGAAACAAGTCCAACTCCATGCTCTACAAACTCCCGCCGTGCGGTGTTAGCTAACATGTCGTACTCTTTCGCGCGTGCCTGGTGTCGGTCGTTCAACTGGCTGTAAAACGCATCTCGATAGATCAAACCCAAAGACCTGTATACTTGCCAAACTCGCATAGCGGTAGACCAAACGACATGCTCTATTCCGCGTGCCTGCCCCCACAGAGAAGTCAGGTCACAGAATTCTCCTCGGCGCAGCAGCCGGATTATCTCTAGTTGCATCGATTCCTGGGCGAGTAAGATCTTGGTCGTTAAATTGATGCCTTCTGACGCCGCCACGGAGAGAACGTTTGAATCGTATTCAGTAAGAGTGTCTACCGTGACGCTGGGCCCATCTAAGAAAAGTGCCATGCTGGCTATTCCTTTGTTGATTTGGACGAATGCTTCTGGGGCATCATCACGAACCGAACCTTGTTCATGGCATCCAACTCTTCTCGCAGCCGCTTCTTTCCCGCATTGTCAGCGTAAAAATCTACGCTTTCATCCTCGGTTGCAAGCTGTGCCCGCCCCTCTGCAATCTGCTTAGCGGCAAGGTGCCGGGTCGTTTCAGTGAGAACCCCTGCTTTACCCCCGTCGGATGTAGACAGACTGACTACTACGACGTATGGAGTGGTGAGCGTGCTTTCTACTTCTCGAATCTTGCTGTAGTACAAACGTAAATCCACTTGTGTGTCTCCCTCAAACCAGAAATAGAAAGGCCTGCGCGCAAACGCAGGCCAAGTAAGAAACGGTTCTGCTCCGAAGCTACTTCAACTAGCAGGTAACCTGAACGCCGAAGTTGTTACGAAGCACCGCGGTGCCGTACAGTACGTCTACGGTGAACTGCTGCGCCAGTGTATTCGGCTGATAGCTCATCGTCACCCGCATGCCAAAGCTTCCCAGCTCAGCGTATTCAGCAATGGCACCAGTTCCGGGAAGCGGTTGGGGCAGCCGGCGCACAACTAAGCCAAGACCATTCTTTGCAAACGCTAGGTTATGGATGGCACCTGGCGCACTGCCTGTCTTCGATACAAATTGGCTCCGAAACACGTAGAAATCTTTGATTTTGCCAATCGTGCCGTCAACAATCGTGCGCAAACCCGCCTCGCCCGCCGTCTGAAATTCACTAAAGCGCGGAATTTGGCGCAGCTGCGAATAAGTCGAGGCGTCCACAACAAGGTACTTCGGCTCGCTTGCCGGCAGCTTTGCTTGAAAGAGCGCGGTTTCGGCGGCATCGAGCATCGCCTCGGTAATCGGAGTCCCCGGTGTCCCAAGCGGTGCGTTAGCTGTGAATCCAGCATAGAGCGCCAGTAGATCGCTCTCAATCCTCTCCGCAATCGCAACTACCGCAGGCTGCATATAAACTTTCAGTAGGTCTGGAACCGCCAGCACCTTGGTGATATCGGGAATCTGAAAAGTCGCTTCCGCGTGGGTGTTCAGCACAATTTGCGCATTTCCCAAGCTTGGGTTTTGCGTCTGGACTGTACCGCCTTCCGCAATGTTGTTCGCCACCAGCGTCGGTGGAATGGGTACATTAACCGTATCTCCTGCTTGGGCCAAACTTGGCTCGTAATCCCGGTTCACCAAGTTGCCCATAACCAGGTTTCCCACTAAGGCTGGCAGCGCATCGGCCGCCACAAGTTTCACAATCGCGTTCGCTACATTTGCTGATGTAATTGATGGCATCTCTCTCCTGTTTAATCCCTTTTGTTTAGTTGTGTGGATCCTTGCTGGTACTTACGCGCTTTTCAGCGTTTGCGTGGCGATCTTGACAATCTCCTGGCGCACTCTGTCTAACTCCGCTTTGTCCATCGCCGGGCTAATCTTGTCGATATCGATTGCACTCTGCCCACCGGCTGGAAGCTTTTGGTTCCCTGTCAAGCCAGATCCGCCAGTAATACGTGCTGGCAGAAACTCCGGGTTATCGTGCACGAAGCTGGTCAGGTACTCCTTTGCGGCTACCTCACCCTGCTCGGTCTTGGCCAGAAGTCGGCCATCGTCGGCGCGAAAGATTCCATCTTGCACGGCGCGGTAGGCAAGGTCTACTTTCGCGACGCCCAACCGTTGAAGTTCCGCTCGAATCGCCGAATTTCGCTCAGCTTCTTCAGCCACCTTGCGGTTGCGCTGGCTTTCCGCCACAACTTCGTTTAACCGCTTCTCTAACTGCTCTCTGCGCCGGCGCTCTTCCACCAATTCCGCTTTGTACGCGGGCTCTTTCTTTGACACATCCTGCCGCATATACTCCTGTACGGCCCGCTGCACAATCGCTTCTACATCCATTCCGTCTTTGACCGATTCGTCCACTGTTCCTCCTCCCTCTTACCCGGTTTTCACGCTCGAAAAGCTCGCGTCGATCTCCGCAACAATCTGGTCCTTCACGTCCTGTCGAATATCGGAAAAATACTTCATCGCCAGACGTTTAAACAGTTGCCGCTTCATGGTGTCTGACTGGATACCCAGATCCAGCAGCCTCTTCGCATCGTCTAACTCCGTACCGAAATCGCCGATGTCGAACTCATCCATGCCCGATACATCCAGCCGCAACCCGTCTTGCCGCGCCAGATTCACTTGTTCCAGCACCTGCCGGATTCCTTCTTTGACCGTGTCGCCGTAGCTCCGCAGAATTTCTTGTGTTACTCCAAAGTCCCTTTGCTTACTAATCCCGCTCTGCCCCGTAGTCGCCTGCGGGCCGCCAGCCTGGTTCATTAGATAACTAACCCGGTAAATTTCGTCTTTTAGCCGGCTAAGATTGTCGGAGGCGATCTGAAAAACGTGCCCCTCAGGCTCAGTCCAGCCGAACCGGTCCCCTGGAGCAAGCTGTATGTAGTAGCTTTCTCCCGTGATCTGGTTCCATTCTTTGTCTGAGTAGACAATGGGCTGCGCGAAAAGCCCCATCGTAAGAGCCCAAGCCAGTGCGTTCGATTTGTTGAAATGTTCCAACTGTAGAAGTGCCGCTTTGTTCATTAGCCATAGACCTTCGCTCACCCGCATTTCAAAAAGCGGAACGCGGTTTTGGCCAGCCAGGCCGTGTTGCCCTTCACTCGCTAAAACAATGTCGGAACTTCCCGCGTTCGCCTCCTGTGTGTAAATTCGATATTGCTGCCGGTCGTAATAGACCCAGCGAAGTTCTTTGTTCCAGTCCGAATCTGTAACTCCAACTTGCTTCAAACATTGCGTCCGAATCACCACCCACTCCAGCCGCCCCTGTGGATCGTGGCTCCAATTGATTACTTCTTCAGGACTGTAATCCACCAGATAAGCCCGGCTCCGGCCCTGTTCGTCCTCTTCCGCTCGCGTCGCTGCGCTTGCATTTACTACGGGAAACTCAAGTGCCGTGTAACTCCGCCCATAGACCATTGCTTGCGCGGCCCGCTGCCTGAAAAACTCAGTTAGGCTCGTTCCCCGTAAATCACAGTCATGAACAAATTGATGATAAAAAGCGCCAGTAGTCTCGGTCTTGCCATCCATCTGCAAAACGGGTTCGCGGCGCATCAGCGTTGCGGCATACCAGTCGATAATGGAACCGACATAGTTTTCGTAAAACACCCGGCTTAGTCTTTCCAGGTAAACTTCCCCTGGTTCCTTTGCTCGGCGGATTAAGTACTCTGACGCATGATTGCGGAACTGCTCGCCGCCAGCATACAAGTCTCTGTATTTGCGCCACATCGCTTTTTGCGCGGTGTATTCCGGATGTTCCCGATTGATAAAATGCATGCTCATGTTGTGTCTAAAGAATCCTGTTTGACTGTTCGCCGAACGTAACCGCCGCTTTCCTTACTGAATAGATCAAGTAACCCAGCGCATCAGAAGAATGCGTCCGTTTCTTGTCTTTGTTCTTGTCTATTTCCTGCCCGTCCTCTTTGTAAGAGACCTGCTCTAAATCCTTGATCAACTCCTTGCACTTGGGATCGATCTCGAGCCTCACTTCACCCGCGGCCGATTTCAACTTCCCGTTGACCGCCTGCACGCGGTCTCTCACAAACGGATTGTGCTTCGGGACTTCGAAGGTCATGCGCTCGCGATGAGTCTTGAAATGAGTCGTCACAATGTCATAGTCCGAGCTGCCTTTGGTGCTTCGTGCTTGGCCCGACGCGTCTCCGTATATCGAATAGCCAGCGAAATGACCGCCATAGCGTTTACTGAATTCATCACAAGCTTCCTGCGTACAAGCACCGTTCAGAACCACCTCATCCAGCACCCTCACTGTGTCGCCATCCACCTGGGCTACAACTGAACACAAGGGGTTTACGTTAAAATCCAGAGCCCAACAGATAGGCAGATAGGGTAACGGCTTGAGTGCCTTCACGTGCTGCTTAATATCAAACGGCGCATACACCCGCTTTCCGTTAGCATTCAAATACTCACCCATAACTTCTTGTAGAAAAAACGATTCGTCATAGCTTCCTTTCAGTCGCTCGTAATAGTCTGGAATCGCGTCCAGGATGTGCCGGTTCTCAAAGGCTCCAGCCCGAACCACGTCGTATCGCTCCGCCGCATTGCCCTCGATAAACTTGCGGTAAACCCAGTCGAATCCCTTCGGCGTCCAAACCGCAAATCCGCACAAGCGCTTTGCTTTTGCGTCTCGCAGCCGGCCCTCAAGCCGTAGCCAGGCCTCTTCACGCGTGTAAGTCAGTTCGTCCAGCCCGAACCAGGCGATGTTAGTTCCGCGAAGTCGCTCGAACTCATCCATCGCGCGAAACAGGATCTGCGATCCACTGTCCCGCATAGTAAGCACGCCGTCGCTCTTGTTGAAACTGTACGGTAGCCCGTTAAGCTCCAGCGTCTCGACAAACGCAGCCTGCGTTGCGTCTCGCAGCATCGGGTATGTGGGCGCTCCGATAAGGCCGGTGCGGCCTGCATTAATATAGGAAAGCCGGATCGCTTCATGACACAAGGCCTGACTCTTACCCGATCCGATCGGCCCGGAGAAGCCTTTAAAACGAGCGTTGCTTTTATGAAAATCCCGTTGCGAAGGCAGTGGTTGATAAACTATGTCTCGGTGGTGTACTCCGTCTCGTTCAGTAAGTCGACCCATGTCAGTTTGATGTGATTGATGTGCTCGTGTACTAAGTCTCGTTGCAAGTCGAGCAAGCGAACGAAGTCTCCCACGGTCGGCTTTACTTCACCCTCTTTTAACTTGTTAGTCATAGCCGCAATTGCGGCTGTTACTGCCTCAGCAACGCTCGCCGCTGGCAATAACTCTTGCTTAGGTTTGTGTTTCAGCGTGTAAATCCTCCGCGGGGGCGTTCACAAATCAACTCTCCCGACACAAACCTATCACCGCACTCATGCTTACTCACTCAACAGTGACGAGTAAGCGCAACATAACAAAGCAAATAGAGTTGTCTTAGCCCGTGTGACCGGCTTTGAGGACTCGCGAAAACTGTCCGTGTTCGTGCCTTTACTGCTTCCGCAGGACCTTTACAGCGGATTCTCAGGCCACGAATGCCGAGGGTATCGTCTGCTAAGTTCCCTACGAACCTGCGGATAGAGTCGCTGCCAAAAACCTGCCAGGTCGGTTGTTGTTTGCACGGGTCGTTGGTTAGGCGCCAAAAGATGCACCACCAAAGGAACTTCCCCGCGGGCCACCTTAGGAGTTTCCCGCAGCCCAAAAAAATCCTGCAGCCGGCTTTCCACCCACGGCGCCTGTCCCAAGCGATATCGTACTCGCACCGTTCGCCCGCTCGGCAGTCGCAAGCGTGCGGGCGCGATCGTCTCCAGCAAGTCACGGTCGGCGTTGCGTTCTAATTCAGCGGGCAACTCACCCGCAAATCGCCTCGCCTCTGCGAAGGAGCGGGCCCCATACGCAAGCCTCTGCAGCGTTTGCCGGATGTCGTTTTCACTCACCTCCCGCACCGCACTCCATTGCGCCGCGAACGCAAGCCGGTCACGTAGCTCGGTTAGCTCCGCAGTTGGCAAAAAAGCCTCCAAACCCCGCGCTAGCATCTCTTCCACCAGAAGTTCGGCCGCATGTTCAGGGTCTGGTTGGCCCTGTCGGTTTTCAGAAAGCACCAACTCTCCGTAGTAGACGCCGCTTACGCGTTCCACCCGTTCCAAGCGCCGATTCCACTCTACGCCATCGCGCTCCGTTACCCGATCCGCGAACAGTTCAATCAACCATTCAGGCTCAATCGCACACCGAAGTCGCATAGTCGGCAAATTCTCCTCGCCGCGTTCTTCAGCATCCATCGCAATCATAAACGTGCCCGGCGTGCCTTTTGATTGTGCTGCCGTCCCATTCGCCAGCATCACCGCCATTTCGGTGCGCTGCTGTCCAACGCGGTCCGGAAATGCAGCCAACACGCTAAGCTCCAGTGCCCCGTCTCCTCCGGTGTTCGAAAGCGTCATTTCCGGCTGCCACAAGGTCCTCTGGTTTTGATCTTTGTCGATCCAGAATGAAAGTCGACGGGCTACTTTACTTTGCTCCTGATGGGCAGTACCGTCTTCACTCCAGACTCCGAGAGTGATCTCTGCCGCTGCAAAGTTCTCCAGCTCCCTTTTCAGCTCTTTGCCA
>JAABUK010007687.1_pt1 | contig 15436 bp, 15 predicted proteins | sample 5559141 | NCBI WGS metagenome assembly JAABUK01 (sample SAMN10711869, study PRJNA513367) | rock metagenome | isolation source: Antarctica rocks | place: Antarctica: Victoria Land, Pudding Butte nord | collected 2016-01-03
GGCCATCCGCTACGAGCGCGATGGAGCCGAACAGCAGACCGCCGCCGATCTCGGCCACCATCATGCAGGCGCAGAGCGCGATGACGGCCCAGGTCCTGAGTTCGGCGCCGCCATGGTCCTCGCCCAGAAAGACATGCGGGTGTTGGCCCGGGAGGGCGGACACCGAGGGGTCGGACATGCGGACCTGCCTACTTCAGATAGGTGCGCACGACCGCGAGGAGCTGTTCGGCTGCCTCGTGGTCGAGGGCGCCCGGATGCTTCTCCGGATCGACCAGATGCGTCCGGACATGGTCCTCGACCACCTGCGCCATGAGCCCCACCATGGCGGCGCGCGTACTGGCGAGCAGGTGCATGACCTGTTCGCACCCCGCCTCGGCGTCGAGGGCACGCTCCACGGCCTCGACCTGGCCGCGGATGCGGCGCACCCGGGCCAGCAGCTTCCGCTTGTCGCGAACCGTGTGGGTCATGACCATGCAGTAGCATAGGCCCCCACCCTATGCCAAATGGATGAGGCTGGCGGCTGCCCGGTCCGAGGGCCCAAGCCATCACAATGGCGACCCAGTCGAATTCGACAAACTGCGGTATACAATCAATATTCGAAGATACGCGGTAGCCTTAACGAAGCTTAAGTAGATTGCCCGAGACGACTTATCTTGACGATCACGCCATCGCTGTGGATCTTGCAAGCGGACCGTCGCGATCCTAATGGGGACGCTCCATCCAGAGAGGATTTGCGGTGGCCCATAGTTGCTTCGACGCGGGAGCTGCACTCGCCTTCCTCGACGACCTCGCGATCCGTTGCGAGAGATCGGGATCGCTTCCGATCGAGCCGGCCTGGGAAGCGGCCTGGGTCGCCTGTATGACGCGCGATCCCGGTCACGCGGCCATCGCCGAAGCCGCGCTCGTCTTGGTCATCAGGGAAATGAATCGGCTGGCCGCGCAGGTGCCGCGACCCTCACTGCCCCTTGTCGGATGGACCCCCGGCCCGTGACGGCCGCCGTGTCGACGCATGCGGTCGCGGTCGCGCGACGGCCCTACCACAAAGTCGCCGCGGCCCGCGCGGACCACTGCTCGTCGTAGCTGGTGCCCCCGACCGTGTCGGCCGACAGCGCCGCCAGGACTCGCCGGGGGTCGGCAGGTCGCGCGGGCCGACGTGGCGGTCCGGGTTCCACAGGTCGGCGCGGACGATCGCGCGGGCGCACTGAAAATAGGCCGCCTCGACCGTGACCACGACGGCGGTGCGCGGCACGTGGCCGTCGACAGCGAAGGACGCGAGCAACTCCGGCTCGGCCGAGATCATCGCCCGTCCGTTGACCCGAAACGTCGTGCCGGATCCTGGGATCAAGAACAGCAGCGCGACCCGTGGGTCGTGGATAATGTTGCGCAGCGTATCGATGCGGTTGTTGCCGCGCCGGTCGGGGATCACCAGCGTCCGCTCGTCGGCGACCCGCACGAAGCCCGGCCGGTCGCCGCGCGGGCTGCAGTCGAGCCCCTCCGGCCCGTTCGTCGCGAGCGCCACGAATGGCGAAACCGCGATCAGCCGGCGGTAGTGCGGCGTGATGCGGTCCACCTCCTTGACCAGCGAGGCCGGGGATGGAGCGAGGGTGTAGAGGGCTTCGAGATCCTCGATGGTGTCGACGGTCACGGCGGCATCCTCTCACGATGGACCATCACCTTAGGCGCGCCTCGCCGGACCGGGAAGCGGGCGCGTGACCGTCGCGGTCCTCGGACGGATGCGAGATCGCCTCGCTCGGCGGAGACGCGGGACGCGCCTCACCGCCGGTCTTCAAGAGCCGAACCTCGCGCGATAGTCCTGCGGTGTGGAAGCGATGAGACGGCCGAAGCTGCGGCGCATCGTTTCGTCGGAGCCGAATCCGCAGCGCGCGGCGATGCGCTTGATCGGCACCCGCGTGTCGGAGAGCAGGTGCCGGACGGCCTCCACCCGCAATCTCTCCACGGCACGTGCCGGCGTGAGGCCGGTCGTCTCGGTATAATGCCGGCTGAAGCTGCGCTCGCTCATCCCCGCCTGCCGGGCCAGGACGGGGAGCGACAGATCGCCGGCCAGATGGCCGGTGATCCAGTCGTGCAGCGCCGCAAAGCGGTCGTCTGCCGCTTGCAGCGACAGCGCGGCGCTGAACTGCGCCTGGCCGCCCGGACGTTTGAGGAACACCACGAGGTAACGCGCCACGGCAAGCGCCAGTGTGCGGCCGAGGTCCTCTTCCACGAGCGCCAGAGCCAGATCCATCCCGGCCGTCACACCGGCCGAACTCCAGACCGGACCGTCGCGGACGAAGATCGGGTCCGGCTCGACCTGTACGGCCGGAAAGCGTCGGGCGAGGTCGGCGCAGAACGACCAATGCGTCACCGCCCGTCGCCCGTCGAGCAATCCGGAAGCGGCCAGCAGGAAAGCGCCGGTGCACACCGAGGCGACCCGCCGCGCCCGCATGGCCCGGGCGCGGACCCAATCCACCAGCACCGGATCGGCTGCCGCCTCGTCGACGCCCTGGCCGCCGGCGATCATCAGCGTATCCAACGCCGCGTCGGTCTGAGGGAGCGGAGCGGCCGCGAGCCCAAGCCCGGCCGAGGCCATGACGTTCATGCCGCCCGGCGCGACGACCCGGGACGCATAGGGCGGCACCCCGCCCGACTCCGCCACGAGATCATTGGCCGAGGCGAAGACCTGGAGCGGCCCCGCGACGTCGAGCAACTGGACTCGAGGAAAGGCCAGCACCTCGACGACCAGCGGGCCGGTTGGCATAAAACGAGGGGTAATTGGCATCTTGGCCAAAGCGCGTGTCCCTACATGACCTCTGGTGACGCCTGCCCACCCGACCCGCGGGCCAGCCCCGGAGCCGCCTCGAACAGGATTGATTCCATGGATCTCACTCACCTCAACGCCTTCGTCGAGGCGATGCGCCGCAAAGACCTCGCGGCCATGCTGACTCATATGGCCGACGACGTGATCCTCAAAACTCCGCTCCACGTCGACCCGTTTCGCGGCAAGGCCGCCATCGGACCGGTGGTGGAAGCCCTCCTCAAGGTGGTCGACAGGTTCGATTTTCGCGAGCGGATGCAGGGTCCCGAACATGTGTCCCAGTATTTCGGGGTGACGGTCGGGTCGCAGGAGCTGGACGGCATGGATTACTGGCGCCTCGACGAAGCGGGCCTGATCCGGGACATGACGGTGCTGTGGCGTCCCCTGCCGGCGATCCTGGAGGTCCAGAAAGCATTGGCTCATGCGGACCTTTAGCCATGGTCACGAGGAATTCCCATGATTGCGCCCGACACCCACCTCCAAATCGGCTCCTTGCTGTTCGAAGGCCTGGATCAGATCGACCTCACGGGCCCGTTCGAAGTCTTGTCCCGCATTCCGAACGCGACTTACCGCATCTTCGGCAAGACGGCCGAGCCGGTCAGAGACATCGGCGGCCTTCGGCTGACGCCCGATGCCGCCCTGGCCGAGGCCCCGCAACTCGACCTCCTGCATGTGCCGGGCGGTTTCGGGCAGGAAGCCCTGATGGAGGACGAGGAGGTGCTCGGCTGGATCAGAAGGCAGGCCGCCGGAGCGCGATGCGTGTTTCCCGTCTGCACCGGCGCACTTCTGTGCGGCGCGGCCGGACTGCTGCGAGGGCGGCGCGCCACGACCCACTGGGCCTCGTTCCACCTGCTCCCGCTGTTCGGCGCGATCCCCGTAGACGAGCGTGTGGTGATGGACGGCAACATGGTGTCGGCCGCGGGCGTGACGGCCGGCATCGACGGCGCCCTGCGGGTTGCGGCCGAGCTCCGCGGCGACGAGGTTGCCCAGACCATCCAGCTCCACATGGCCTATGCCCCCGAGCCGCCCTTCGACAGCGGCACGCCCGAGACCGCCCCGGTCGCGGTGCTGGAACACGCCAGGAACTCCCTCCGGACCATTACGGCGCAGCGGGAGCGAACGGCATGGCGCGTCGCCGCGCGCCTCGGGATCCCGGCACCGCCGCGACCTGGGCCGGATGACGGGACCTTTCGCATGTCATGCCTCCGGGGGTAGACGTGCAGCGGTCGGCCTCGAGGTCGACGGACGCCGAGGGCCGGTCCCAGCAGACGTCCCATCACGCGGGACCGTCACGACCCTCAGCGGAACGGCGGCTCGTCGAAGGCGCGCAACTTGCGCGAATGAAGTCCGGCACGGTCGCGGCGCAGGCGATCGAGGGCCGCGAGACCGATCAGCAGGTGCTCGCCGACGGCACGCTCGTAGAAGGCATTGGCGGCCCCGGGCAGCTTGATCTCGCCGTGCAGGGGTTTGTCGGACACGCAGAGCAGGGTGCCGTAGGGGACCCGCAGCCGGTAACCCTGGGCCGCCACCGTGCCGCTCTCCATGTCGACCGCGATCGAGCGCGACAGGTTGATGCGGCGCCGCTCCTGCGAGAACCGCAGCTCCCAGTTGCGGTCGTCGTAGGTCACCACCGTGCCGGTGCGAAGACGGCTCTTCAAGGCGTCGGGTGCCTCGCCCGTGACCTCGGCGGCCGCGGCCTGGAGCGCCAGCTGCACCTCGGCCAGGGCCGGCAGCGGCACGTCGGTCGGCACCAGTTCGTCGAGAATGCGGTCGCGCCGCATATAGCCGTGGGCCAGCACGTAGTCGCCGATGGTCTGGGACTGCCGCAAGCCGCCGCAGTGGCCCACCATCAGCCAGCAGTGCGGGCGCAGCACGGCGAGATGGTCCGTGATGGTCTTGGCGTTCGAGGGACCGACCCCGATGTTGACCAGCGTGGTTCCTTGAGGTGCGCCGTCCGGGTCGCGGCCGACGAGGTGATAGGCCGGCATCTGGGAGCGGTGCCAGGGCGAGGCCGCGATCACGGCGGCCGGATCGGCCCCCGCAGCCTCGGCGCGCTCCACCGTGAGGCCGCCCGGCAGCACGAGCCGATCATAGACGCCGACCCCTTTTGCCAAGGTCTCGAGGCCGAAGCGGACGAACTGGTCGACGTAGCGATGGTAATTGGTGAGCAGGATCCAGGGTTGCACGTTGCGCCAGTCCGATCCCGTGTAATGCACGAGACGGCGGAGCGAAAAATCGATCCGCACGGCGTCGAACAGGGCCAGCGGGCGGGCGCCGCCGGGCTCCTCGGGCTCCCATAAGCCGTCGGCGATCTCGTCGCCAACGGTCGACAGGAGTGGGACGGGGAAGTGCCGGGCGAGGTCGGCCGCAGTGGCGCCGCTTTGGGCGAGGTCGGCGCCGGGCTCTACCACGTAAGGGTAGGGGATCTCCTGGGCGCTCGATCCGACCTCGATGGTGACGCCGTAGTCGCGCACCAGCGGGCCGAGCTGCTCGAGGAGGTAGGGCCGAAAGTAGTCGGGCTGCGTCACCGTCGTGACATAGGTGCCCGGTCCCTGCAGCTTGGCGGTGGCGCGCTTGATGCGCGGCACCGGACCGTCAGGCGCATAGGTGAGGCGCAACTCTGGATAGCGAAACTGCATGCGCACGCCCATGTCGGGCGCGGTGCCGTCGTCGAGGAAGCGGGCCAGTGCGGCCTGCAAGGCATCCGTGGCGCCGGCATGGAGCTCTCGAAGGCGGTCGACCGCGGATTCGGGCGACGCCATGGTCTCGGTCGGTCTGAGTTCGTCCGTCAGCACAGGGCGCTCCCGGTGGCGCCGGCGGGCGCCGGTCCCCGAGGACCTTGGCACCGTGGGCGCCGGAGCGCAAAGGAACCTCGGCGAGAGAGGGCTTGCTCGTCGACGTGTGCCGACGATCCCTACACGATGCAGCCGTGAAGGCCATCATCCTCACGCATGATGCTGCGAAGGACACGCCTGCCGGCCGAGGTGACAAGCTTCATCTTGGGAGGCGAGAAGCTGGTGACAGCCCTGGCGATCGATCCGGCCTGGCTCGCGTAACGGGAGCCGCGACCTCGCGGTTCACCCCACCCTGTCGACCTCCACCACCTCGCTTCGCTTCACTCCAATGGCATTCGCCAGCGCCGCGAGCCGGTCCGCCACGACCTCGCTGTCGGGCACGCGAGCGGTCCGGCCCACCTCCAGCGTGACGGAATTCGTGCCGACCCTGACGCGCGAGCCTGCCAGCACCTCCGGTACCCCGGCCGACAAGCGATAGGCCAGGGTCAGGGCCCGGCCCAGGATCAGGGCGCGCCGCCGGGTGCCGCGCGACAGGAGTTCCACTGCGGGCGACAGAGCCGGGTCGTCGGGCTTGCCGTTGTAGCGGGCGTGGATGGCGGCCGCGACGAATGCCCGCTCGGGATGCTCGATGCCGATGAAAGGGAACTGCAGCAGCCGGCGGAACATCTCTCCGGCCCGGAGGTCGGGGTGGTCGCGCCACCCCATGTCGGACAGGGCGCAAGCCGCGACCCGCAGCCGCGTCTCGGCCGCGGATTCACCGGGGAACAGCTCTCCCGTCCAGGGCACGAGACCGGCTGCGAACCCCGGCACGCGGGCGGCCGGCAGCCCGATCAGCGCCGCGCCCTCGATCAGGGGATCAAGGGTGCGTTCGACCTCGGGCAGCTGCGCGTAAAGCCAGCCCTCGCGCAGGCCCAGTGCCGAGAATACGACCTTCTCGGGCGCCAAGCGCTTCAGCGTGCGGTCGAGCACCAGCGCCGCGGCCGGCAGCGTGCGGGCGCGGCGTGCCGGCAGGGCGGCGGCAGCGGCGCTGCCCATCGCGGGGCCTGGAGGCGCAATGGCAGGTCTGCCCGACGCCGAGGACCGCCACAGCGACTTGGCGAAACCCCGAATAGCGGCCGTGTCGACAGTGTAGCCGTGCACCACCGGTACCGGTGCGCCCATGGCCGCCATGTGGGCCTTGGCGAGCGACCGCCAGCCGCCGCCTACAGGGTAGAACACGGGCCGGGTCAGGAGCGGGGGCAAGCCGTCGGCCAGGAGCGCGTCGACGGCGCGCTTGGCCGCTTCAGGCCCCTTCTCGAGCAGGGCTTCGACCGGCAGGGCGCCGAGCGGCAGCGATACCCAGCGCTCGCCCACGCGGTCGCCGAGCGCTTCGGCGACCTCCAGGCTACCGCCGCCCATGTCGCCGACGAGGCCCACGGGCCGGAAGAAGCCCGAGATGACGCCGAGCGCCGCATGGTGCGCCTCCTCGGCGCCGCTGAGGATCCGGACCGCGAGGCCGCTCTCGGCCGTGATGGCACGGCGTAGTGCCTCGCCGTTCGAGGCGCGCCGCATGGCCTCGGTGGCGGTGGCGTCGATGCGGGTCACGCCCATGGCGTCCGCGATGGCGCGGAAGCGGCGCACGGCCTCCACGGTGCGCCGAAAGTTTGCGGGCTGGATCGCGCCCGTCTGAGCCAGGCCTTCGCCGAGCCGGCAGAGGCTCTTTTCGTTGAAGCGCGGCAGCGGCGCCCGGCCCAAGCATTCGTAGACCACGATACGGACCGAATTCGAGCCGATGTCGACGATCGCGTAGGGGGCGCCGCCCGTCGCGGCGGCGGTGCCCGCGTCGAGGCTGAGCGGCCAGGCGATCCCGGAGTCGAGGGCGTTTGCGACCATGTTCAAGCGTCCCCGGGCAACATCCCGAGTAATGCAACGCGACGCCGAGCTTCATGGATCCGCCTCGACCATCAGGCCTGAGGCCACGCGTCGCCCGCCGACATGGGGCCACGACCGCCGGAACAGGCGCAGTTGTCCCGAGTTGTCGGGCGGGATACGGTCGCAGCCGCTCACCGCCGATGCTGCGGCACCGGATGACGGGACCGTCACCGACGCGGTCCCGAACCCTCGACCCGCCATCGCGGGCCTCGAAGATCGCGGCTATCTGGCCCGCAAGAGGCTGCCGGCCGCCGGGACCATCAGGGCCGGGCTGGACCAAGACCCATCCATCTCACCGGTGCCCCGCGGCGGTCGCGACTCCGGACGCGATCAGCACACCACCCCCGGCGCGCTTCGCCCATGTCGCGGCGCGCGGTGTACGCAGCAGCCACGCAGCCCGGGACGCCGCGAGCGCGTAGGCGGTGTCGGTGCCGCCCACCACGAGGCAGAAGGTGGCGATCAGCAAGACCGCCTGCGCGGCGTAGCCGCCGCCGGGGCTGATGAACTGAGGCAGGAAGGCGACGAAGAACACGACGGTCTTCGGGTGCAACGTACCGACCGCGACGTTGCCCGCGAAGGCCGCGCGCGCGCCGAGCGCAGGTGCCGGTGGCGCGTCATCCTGCCGGGGAGCCCCGCGGCTCCGTGCGATCGTCACCACCCCGAGGCCGATCAGATACGAGGCCCCGACCCATTTCACGATCGAGAAGGCGAGCGCCGAGGCAGCGAGCAGCGCACCGACGCCGAGCAGCGACAAGGTCATGGCGACGGCGTTGCCCACCATCATGCCGGCCACCGAGGCCAGCGCCACCCTGCGCCCCGCGCCGACCGCGTAACCCACGATGCTCATCACGCCGGGTCCCGGGACCAGGCCCATGACGGCCGAAGCGAGCACGAAGGCGAGCCAGTTGTGCCAGTCCATGGGTTCGTGTCCTCAGCGAGCAACCTGCCCGCCATCATCCTAGGAGCAAGTTGCTTCCACGATGCGAGACTCTCCGCCTTCGATTCTCGGGGTGGAAGCACCAAAGCTGGTGAGCGGGAATGCGAAAACGCGCCGAAACGGGGCTGCGCGGCCGTCCCGTACGATGCCCGAGGCGATGAGGGGAGGGCTCGGGCGCTAGTCCTCGGCCTGCACCGTGAGCGCTTGCAGCAGGGCCTGGCGGAACTCCTCCGGCACCGTACGGTCCATGGCGTCGCTCAACCGGCGCAGCCGGCGCCGCTCGTCGTAGAGCTGGTCGAGCAGGCGCAGGACGATCGGCAGGGCGTCGTCCTGCAGCCCGAGTTCGTGGCGAAGGTCCCGGATCAGGCGAAGGCGCGCCACGTCGATGTCGCGGAACACCCACGCTCCCAGACGACCTGCCGGGCGCACCCAGTCCTGGGCGATCCAGTGCTCGACATCGGCCCGGTCGATCCCTTCGGTGGTGACCATCAGTGCGTCCAGGGTCATCATGGCGCGGCCTCGAGGTCCCTGCGCGGGTTCCAGGAAGGGGCATCCGTGCGGTTGCGCAGGAAGGCCGCCAAGCTCTCGTCGGGCGGTCCCAGGACGACCCGCAAGGTCACGTAGGCGTCCCCTGCCGGGGATCCGCCCGAGGCGGGAACCCCCTTGCCGCGCAGCCGGAGCTTGGTGCCGGTATCGGATCGCGGCGGGATCGTCATGGCGACCGGACCGCCGATGGTCGGCACCGTCACCGGACCGCCGAGCACGGCCTCGGCCAGCGTCACGGATAGGTCGAGATGCATGTCGCGCGCCTCACGCCGGAACAGCGGGTGCGACGCGACCTCCACCTCGATCAAGGCGTCGCCGGGCGGTTCGCCGGGGCCGCCCTTGCCCCGGAGGCGCAAGGTCTGACCGCTGTCCAGCCCGGGCGGGATGCTGACGTCGAGGCTCCCGCCGTCGGGCAGGGACAGCCGCTGGCTGGTGCCCCGCACGGCATCGAGGAATGGTACCACGAGGGTGTAGCGCCGATCGGCGCCGCCTCGTGCATCGGCCCGTTCCCGGGTGCCGGCGCGGGCTCGCGCGCCGAACATCCCGGACAGGATGTCGCCGAGATCATCGTCGTCGATGCCGAAACCGGCGCCGTAATGCATGCCCCCGACCCCTTCGGCATGCTCGCGGTAGGACCGCTGCCCCGGCGGCGGCTCGGGGGGAGGGCGTTCATGGCCCGCGGCATCGATCTCCCCGCGATCGAAGCGGGCGCGGCGCTCGGGGTCGGACAGAAGGTCGTTGGCGGCGCTGACCGCCTTGAACTTCTCCTCGGCCTTGGCGTCGCCGGGATGCAGGTCGGGATGCGAGGTCTTGGCGAGCTTGAGGAAGGCGGACCGGATCTGTTTGTCGGTCGCGTCGCGGGCAACGCCGAGAACCGTGTAGGGATCATCGGCCATGAGAGTTCCACCGGGCAAGCTCAGCGACTCCCGGGTGGAGTCTGGATCCGCCGATGCCGCCCCGCCACAACGCCCCGGCACCCGCGGTGGTTCGTGTGGACCCGCCTTGGCGTTAGTTACCTTCGGGGATGACGTCGGGCCGCGTCGTGACGGGATCGCTGAACCCGATATCCTGGCCTGCTTCGAACACCCTCCAGCATGGCCTTCGAGACCTGCCGTTCCCTCGCTTCGGTGAATCCTCATGGACCTCTTGCATCGGCCGGCCAAAGATCCGCATGGCGAGCCCCCGGCGAAGCGCTTCAGCCTGTGGCCCACCCCTTGGAGGGCGGACGACGCCGGACAGGCCTTCCACGGCGAGACGCTGCCGACGGGGTTTCTTCGCGCTCGTCATGCGGATCAGCGGCGGCGATCAGGTCTGGCTGAGCGCGCTCTCAGGCCTCGTCGCCGTGCTGAGCACGGTTCCGCTCGAAGTCCAGCGCCGCGTCGTCGATCGATCGCTGAAGGAAGGGAGCTTTCGCTCGATAGGCTTCTTCGTATTGATCTTCGCGGGTGCGGCTTTGCTGCAAGGCTTGGTCAAGCTCTTGTCCAACGTCTACCGAGGCTGGGTCTCGGAACATGCCGTCCGGAGTTTGCGCTCCCTGATCAACAGGCGGGACGACGCCGCGCAACACGTTCCCGTCGCCACGGCTGCGAGCGAGGGGACCGAAATCTCCATGGTGATCGCCGAAAGCGAACCGATCGGCGCCTTCGTGGGAGAATCGATTTCGGAGCCCCTGCTCGAAGGCGGCACGCTAGCCAGCGTGGGCGTCTATCTCGTCCTCTTGCAGCCCTCCATGGCGCTTGTCATCCTGGCTGTGTATTTGCCGCAGCTCGTCTTCGTCCCACTGATGCAGCACGCCATCACGACCCGGGCCGAGGCCAGGATTTCCAAGCTCCGGTCCGCCAGCGCGGCCCTCGTCGGCCAGGCTGACGGCGAGGATCGAAGACGGGAGCAGGAGGCGCGTTTCGCCGACGTCTTCTCCATCAACATGGGGATCTTCAAACTGAAGTTCACCATGAACTTCCTGACGAACCTCTGCCATCAGCTCGGCATCGCCGGCATCCTGGGGATCGGCGGCTGGTTCGTCGTCAGCGGCACGACACAGGTCGGCACGGTGGTGGCGTTCATCTCCGGCCTCAAGACCATGAAGGATCCCTGGGACGACCTGACCACCTGGTTCCAGACCATGATGATCACCCGCGCGCGATACGGCCTGCTGCGGGACGCTCTCAGCGACGCCAAGGGCCCGGAAACGTGATGCTGGTCCCGAGCAGGCTTCCGCCAATCTGCTCGGGACTGAAGAGCTAAGCAGCATCGACTTCGTGTTGAAAAACCAAATCGATCGTGGCGTCCGCCCCGCAAGGCTGCGTGGTCGACCCGGCGATCCTACCAGCCTCGATCCGCGCCGTGACGGCCGTAGCATGTCGGCGCGACGTCGGATCGCCTGCGGCCCGACCGGCTCGCGGTCTCGCACGCCGCGAGCTTGATGATCGCGTGCGCGATCTGGTCCCGCCGAACGATCCTTTCCGTCGGCTGTGGGTTCGGGGCTCAGCGCCGAGCCGCGCGAACTCCTCGCCAGTTCCGAACCGGCGGCCAGGGAGGCACTGGACCTCTTCGCCTTCCGGATCGCCCGGGAGGTGGCGGCGACCGCCAACACGCTCGGCGGCATCGACGGGATCGTCTTCAAGGCGGGCATCGGGGAGCACCAGCCGGACATCCGCGCAGCCGTCTGCGAGCGCCTCGCCTGGCTCGGTGTCGCGATCGAACCGGACGCCAATGCGCGGAACGCGATGCGGATCGAAGCCGACGGCAGCAGGATTGCCGTGCTGGTCGTCCCGACCGACGAGGAGCAGGTGATCGCCGAGGAGGCCCACGCGGTCCTGGAGGCCCGAGCAGCGGGCCCTTGAACGCCGTCACGGCATTACCGCGGGAGATCACCGGAGCGACCGCAGCGCGGCCTCGCGGGAGCGGGACGGCATCCAACAGGGCAACCAAGTGAACGCGAGCACGGACGTGCGGCGGATTATGAGGCGGATTAGGAGCCGACCAGTGTGGCACATCTGATGCCGTCGGGGGCCGTCCACCCAGCATTGCGAGCCGCAGGCGAAGCAACCTAGTCTTCACGACCGTCGATCTGGGTCGCTTCGCTGGCCTCGCGATGACGGTTATGGGCACGAACAGAGGCAAACGTACTTCACCGACCGCCCTGGCATCCACCGTAGTCGATAGACCGCTTCTGGGCCGGGATGATAGAAGGCTCCATGTCTGTCTCCGCATCAGCAGTTCGTCAGCGGCATCGCTGCACGATGCCGGCCGATGTCTACCGTCTGGTGAAGGTACAATGTCCCGTTTCCTCGGTTTCGCGCTCGCGTTCGTGTTTCTTTGGTCGGGCCAGGCGTGGGCGCAAGCGCCGGATAGCGTCTGGCTCGAGGACCTGACGTGGACCGAACTCCAGGACCTGATCAAGTCCGGCACCACGACGGTCATCATCCCGGTCGGCGGTGTCGAACAGAGCGGGCCCGACATGGCGCTGGGCAAACACGACGTCCGCGCGAGAATCCTGTCCGAGAGGATCGCGCGCGCAGTCGGACATACCCTGATCGCGCCGGTGGTGGCCTACGTACCCGAAGGCAGCACCAATCCGCCGACCTCGCACATGCGGTTCCCCGGCACCATCACGGTCCCGGCCGACGTCTTCCGCAAGACGATCGCGTCGGCCGCCTCCAGCCTCAAGCTGCACGGCTTCAGGGATGTGGTGCTGATCGGGGAGCACGGGAGCTACCAGGGCGACCTCAGCGCAGTCGCCGACGAGCTCAACCGGACATGGGCCGCGACGCCGGTCAGGGCGCATTTCATGCCGGAGTACTACCGGAACGCCACGACCGACTTCTATCCGACGCTCAAGAGCCACGGCTTTTCGGCGACCGAAATCGGGACCCATGCCGGCGTTGCCGACACGTCGCTGATGATGGCACTCGATCCCAGGCTCGTGCGCGAGGAGAAGCTCCGGACGGGCCGCGGCCTCGACGCCGCGGAGGGCGTCTACGGCGACCCGCGACGCTCCAGCGCCGAGATGGGCAGGTTGGCCGCCGAGGCGATCGTGGAAAAGACCGCCACGGCCATCAAGGCCGCCGTCGACCGCCCTCGGCACCCGTAATGGTCGTAAACGATCGATCTGGGGCTGGCGGCGAGCGTGAATGTGCCCGGACGTCATCACGCAACCTCGGCGCGATGCCGCGGCTAACCTCAACTTTTTCACCGGAACGATCATGCTGAACCGTCATGTGGGAGCGGGAACCCGCGCCCTCGTCCTCCTTGCGGCGGCTTGCTGGTGCCTGCAGAACGGCGCGAGCGCGCAGACGCCTGCGGACCTGCCGGAATGGCGGCAGCAGCGCGACGCAACCGTGCAGCCGGTCGACATCTATGCTCATGCCACAGCAGCTCAGCTCAGCGCAGCCGTCGTGGGAGCGCTCGAGCGCGTCTACGTCCCCAACATCGCGTCGCAGGACGTCTCCGTCATCGACCCGGCCACGATGAAGGTGGTGGACCATTATGGTGTGGGCCGGGGTCCTCAGCACATCGTGCCGTCATGGGATCTGAAGACCCTCTGGGTCACGGGCAGCGCCAAGAGTGCCAAGATCTGGGGAAGTCTCGCGTCGATCGATCCTCGAACCGGCAAGCTGCAGCAGATCCTGCCGATGGAGGACGCCTACAACATGTATTTCACGCCGGACGGCGCGTCCGCCATCGTGGTTGCGGAATCGAGGCGGCGCCTGGAGTACCGCGATCCGCACACGATGAAGCTGCAGGGCTCGCTGACCATCCCGGAGTGCGTCGGCCTCAATCACGCGGACTTCTCGGCCGATGGCACGACCGCCATCTTCACTTGCGAGTTCTCGGGCTCGCTCGCCCGGATCGACGTCGCCGGCCGGAAGCTGCTCGGCCTGCTGAAGTTGGCCAAGGGCGGCATGCCCCAGGATATCCGTCTCTCGCCCGACGGCCGCGTGTTCTATGTCGCCAACATGATGACGGACGGCGTCAGCCTGATCGACGCGGACAGCTTCAAGGAAATCGGTTTCGTCGCGACCGGGATCGGCACCCATGGCCTCTACCCCAGCCGTGACGGCAAGAAGCTCTACGTCTCGAACCGCGGCTCCCACGCGGTCGGAGGGCCGCCACACGGCAGGGGAACCGTCTCGGTCATCGATTTCGCGACCCGCAAGGTCGACGCGACCTGGCCGATCCCGGGCGGTGGCAGCCCCGACATGGGCAATGTCAGCGCCGACGGAAAGCGCCTCTGGCTCTCGGGCCGGTTCGATAACGTCGTCTATGCCATCGATACCGGGACCGGTCAGGTCGTGAAGATCCCGGTCGGCCACACGCCGCACGGGCTGACAGTGTGGCCGCAACCGGGCCGATATTCGCTCGGCCATACCGGGATCATGCGGTAACGCCGTGCTGGCGGCCGAACGCGAGGTCTCCGGCGCGCCACTCCATGCGGGCCGGAGGGCAGTCCCCGGCCGCGGGCCATCGTTTGCCTCAGCTCGACTTTGTACAAAACCGAAGGTGGTGAGGTATGAGGCGGCTCGTCGTCGGGTGAATGACTTGGCCGCAGGAGGGCAGAGTTGCTTGTCCGGCGTGGGAGGATTCGCAGCCTGGGATGGAGCAACATCCGATCCCCTGCGTGACGCCAGCCTCTGGCGACCCCGTTCCTGACAGTCTACGCAACTGGTTGGGGGTCTTGCAGCCCTGCTTCACGGCGCTCAGTCGGGAGCGCGTGTTGGTGATCGTCATGGGCGCTGTGCTCGCTCCGGGCAAGCGCACGATCACGGCCTGCCTGCGCATGACAGGACGGGCGGACGCAGGCGATTTCGCCAGCTACCACCAGCTCCTCGCTCGGACGCGGTGGCGGTCCCCGGCCATGACGCAGGTCGGCATCAGCGTTCGACCTCGGTGCGGCTCCAGCCTCTTGCGAGCGAGGACCACGTGGCTGGTCGAGGGAGCATCATGGCGCCTGTCGTGACCCTTCGACCGAGATGTGCGAAAACCGTCCGGCGCGTAACCAAACCGGATGGCGCTGCGCGGACGTTCGCGGCAAGACGAACGTTGAAACTGGCGTGCGGGGGACCGGCCGGCGGACCGCACCCGTGGAGGCGGACCAGAGGGTGGACACGACATGGCACTCAAGGTCGGTGTGATCGGCGTCGGCATGATCGGGCAGGATCACATCCGCCGGCTGTCGACGGTCCTGGCCGGAAGCGCGGTCGTGGCCGTGACCGACGTCGATGCCGAGCGCGCCAGCGCGGTGGCGGCCGGCATCCCCGGCGCCCGCCACCACGCGACCGGGCAGAGCCTGATCGACGCCCGCGAGGTCGACGCCGTGCTGGTGACGTCCTGGGGTCCGTCCCACGAGGACTATTGCGTCGCGGCGATCCGGGCCGGCAAGCCTGTCTTCTGCGAGAAGCCGCTCGCCACCACGCAGGAGGCCTGCCTGCG
>JAABUK010003888.1_pt1 | contig 15435 bp, 19 predicted proteins | sample 5559141 | NCBI WGS metagenome assembly JAABUK01 (sample SAMN10711869, study PRJNA513367) | rock metagenome | isolation source: Antarctica rocks | place: Antarctica: Victoria Land, Pudding Butte nord | collected 2016-01-03
GTGGGCCACAACATCATTCAACCATTTGTTGTGGCTGTCCACCTGGGCCGCAGCACCAAAGTTTGAAGATTTATGCCACGAGCAGACAGCATGACAAGTGCAACGCAGCGGAAACAATGCTACTGGCGGTCAAAAGCAACGGACGAGTTCATTGCAGCACACAGAAGACTCACGGGGTCTGCTGACAAAGTAGCCAGCTTCACGTTCTTGGCCGCGAGCTCGTCATACTTCAGGGCAAGGCGGCCAATCTCGGTGGTACACACAGGCTGCAACAGGCACAAACAGTTTTCAAGATGGCGTCAGGGTTTTGCGGCAAGATTGGTACGACCAGTTGAAACTTTTTGAGGCAGTCTGGTGACGGTACACACCGTGAAGTCTGCAGGATGAGAGAACAGGATTGCCCACGAGCCCTCGATCCACTTGTGCCAGTCCATTGGCCCTTGAGTTGTGTCAGCGTGAAAGTCGGGGACAATATTGCCAAGACGCAAAACCTAACCATAGTCAGTGCGACACATATCGATCGGTATGCGCTTGCGTACAACACTTTCTTATCTTAGCAGGAAAACGAAGCTAGATCTTACCCCATCGGACGAGCTCTCCGGGTAGAGCTTGGCGTACAGCTCGGTGCCGGACTGGACATTGGTGTTACACATGGCGACTGCAGCGACAAAGCTCAAGCCGGGTACAGTGCTAGGAGACAAACGTCACGATGTTCACCACTATCTTATCACAGCGAGGCTTATTCTCGTCGGTAACGACAGCAAAATTGCAGCAAAGTGTTCAAATGATCTCAGCAGATGTGCATGAAGTAATGAGCGGGATGATCCGTTGTGATAATCCAAAATTGGGCCTTTTGGCTTGTCCAACTTGGCATAAGGGGCAAACCCTTGATGCCGTTTTGGTCCATCCTCAAGATGCCAGAAGTAGCACTGAGTGCTGAGCACTCGTCAGCACAAGGATGATGCCAATGCAGAACACAGCAGAAAACATGCCAGAAGCAGCCTGTTAACAGCTCTGTACAGCATTTGAAAGAAGTAGCAAGAAATGTCATGCTGTGATACACTTACAGGTGATACTTACAGCTTCTAAGTGTGTCCACCCACCATCTGTGCTTCTTGAGCTTTCAAGGGAGAGAACTCTTTTTGCATTATCCATTTCTCATATGCACCATTGTCAGTGCCTTCCCACTTAGCTTTGGCATGCTCAAAAGCTGCCAGATCTGCAGGTAGCTCTGCTGGTCTATTTGCATACGATTTCAGTCCTGAAGCCTGCACAGCATAGATAGATTGGATCTCAGCATAGACATTGTAGACCTGCCCTCTAGTGAACCATGATATAGCATACAATGCAGGGCTTATCCTGAATAAGCCCTGACGCAGCAACGGCAGCACACTTCAACAGGTACACAAACAGCTTGAAGGTGTAGCGTAGCCTCCATTCTCTGCCAGTTCAGTCCCAAGGAACGCATCTGACAGGCAATTTGCACCAGTGCTGTGACAGCCAGGAGTCAAACTCACCATTTCAGCAGCCAGAATCTGCTGCACACGAGGAATACGGCTGGCCTCATAAGCTCTGAGGCTGCCCTGCGTCAGCCCACCTTCCTGAATTGCTTGCGCCAGCTCTGCAGCATCCTCAAGAGCCTGATTCACTCCTTGCCCTGCAGCATACTTTGTCCTGACTGCTCAGACTTCAAGGGCAAGAAATAAAATTTCAGAAACTTGGCACCTGAGGCTCAACACACATTGGGGGGGGGGAGGAGGTTTGCATCCATTGCAGCCGGGCCATTGCCAAGCTAAGAAGGTTCATTTACCATTAGATACATTGCTCATGTGGCATGGCATGACGGAGGCACATGGCACATGATATGCACTGATAGCAGACTATCATTGAGGCCTAGTGAATTTGTTTGAGCAGCCTGCCCTGCACATCAACTGGTGCCAATCAAAAAGGGTGTGAGGCCATACGGATGCCTCATGCTGCCTCTCAAGCTGCCTGCCAGTTGTAGGGCACCCACATTCTGTCATTGTACATTTATTGCTGCCTGTTCATGAATCCTGCTTGATGAAAGAAATGGTGCAAACTGGCAGGGGCATAAGTTATTGCTGGCTGAGGCAGTCAGCAGGGAGTGGCTGCTGTCAATTTGTGTAGCCATCAGCTGCAACAGCTGCAAATGGACTGACAGTCAACTGCAGACAGAGCATACATGGCAGCAGTTGTGGGGTACCTGAGGCAGGGCGCATGGGATGAGCAGCATCCCCAACAAGAGTCACCCGCCCCGTACCCCAGAATCCCTGGGACAAGCTGTCGGGGTGACGCACATGCATATTGTGCTCCAGCACAGTTGACTCATCAGTTGCATCAATGATGTCTTTGATGACCTGAGCATTGTTTCCCCACACTCTTCTACATCTCTGCAGTGGTCATCCAGGAGATAAGTGAGGACGCTGCATGCATCTCTGCAACCCCATGTCGGCTCAACAGCCCCTGCCAAAATCTGGGCACCACATTGGTAAGTTTGGTATGGCAACAACAGCCTTGCTCCTTGTGATGCAACAACAATAAGACGCTGGACAAACGGTCTAGCGTCTTGCAAACGTGGAGCAATGTGATCACAAAAAAGATCGCGTCTATATATAATTAGCAAGGGAAGGCTGCAAGACTTGGCACTCAAGGTGGGATAGGACAGCACTCAGTAATACCACAAACTCATTCATATACACACCTCTGATGCAGACATTTCAGCAGCCTTGGGAACTGGTTGGCCATAGCTGCCATTCTGAGCTTGCTCAGCCGGAGTGGCCGCTGACTTGTCTTTTGTTACTCCCTGAGAGTCAGCAGACCCAGTCTTGGCTGCAATGCCCTTTGCTACTTGCCCATCCCCTTGAGCTTCACCCCTGTTGCCTTCTAGAGGGTCCAGCTTGCCTTTCACATCTGCCCTTGGCCCAGTGGGACCGGTCTTTGCTGACAGGCCGACCTCCTCCAGGCATGACACGGGCGCCCCTACTGTCCAGACATACTGGTCGCTGCTGATTGGGTAGAAGGTAGCTATCATGCTGCCTTGCAGGAAGAAGTGAGACTCTCCTTTGGGCAGATCTGAAGAGGAGAGCCGTGCCCGCCAAATCACTGTGCCCTGCATTTGTGCAGGGATAGAGCAATACGTACAAGACCAAGGCTGGGCATGCACTGACACAAAGCACCGGCGCACACAATAGCATCACAAATGTGTATGGTATGCTGGGCATGCTTTGTGTCTGTCAGCTGACATAAGACGTGCCTTGCATGTAGTATGCATGTTACATTGCACGAGTGCAACAAGGCCTGTCACAGCAGGGCCTCAATACAGGAGTCTGAAGAACCAAATTTGGGAACAAGTGAGCCAAGCAGTCTGTCATATGCGTGAGTTTTGTTACGTATGGAAACCCCAATTGCTGTTCAGGCAGCCAGTCCATTGTGGTTGTCTGATTAGGTGAGCAGCCTTGCAAAAGCAATGAGATGTGGTTCAGACAGCTTACTGTGAAGTCTGGCAAGCCATCTCCAAGGGTTTGCTGACGGATCTTGCTGAAACAACCATCAGCACCAACCACTATCTTGGCTTCAACAGACGTACCATCTGTAAAGTGCAGCTCTACATGGTCAGCATGCTGTTGCAATTGGGAGAAGCGCTTGTTGAGGTGAATGGCGCCAGCTGGCAGATGATCAGCTAGACCATCTCGGAGCTCTGACCAGCCCATAGGTGCCTGTTCACTCACACCATACTTGGTTTTGCCAGAAGACATCCTTGAGGAGTTCAGCACCTTGCCTGCATGCCAGCAAGCACAGGCGGGTAATGCGCACTACTTCCTGCCTGTCTGAACACTGCGCTAGTATAGTTGCTGAAGCAAGTGTGCTGGTGTATGGGCATTTGATAATGAGGGCAACGAACAAGTTGTCACGCAAATGCGCAATATGATCTATGCTGAATGCTGGTGATTTGCCAACGTGCATTCGAACAACACATGAGCTGGCAGCATTGTGCATCTTTGGTCATGCTGTACCATCAAGGCTGCGCATGACACCAGTGTGCAGCGAGCAAGTCAGCTTGGCGATGCTCTGACACAGCTTGCTGTTTATTGCATCCAATGCTGCAAAGCCGTTCGACCTCATTGCCAAGCCCGCACCACATGCTTCAAGTCTTGGGATGTGATCAAAGACCTGTAAGAAACATGTAGCCACTGAGCAGACCTGGCCTGGACACCTGTTGCAAAATTTGTGGCCTGAGTCACCCTGCACAAGGGCAACCGCCCATGCAAATCAATTGTCGCATATTCCTCAAGGGTTTGTGCATAGTAAGGATTTCGCCTAAGTCACAGGCAACGCTGACCTCGACACGCAAAGGCTTTGATCTGCACTGCAACAGAGCTGCAGCTGCGCTCAAACCAGCTGGTCCAGCCCCTACAATTGCAACGTCAAGCATTTGAACTTTCCTGGTAGATCAGGAAACGGGGGAGCACCGGCTAGAGTACGTCTTGGCCCGGTGTTGGCTCAGTATTGGCCAGCAAACTGCCTGCAGCTTCGCCTGCAACTTCCGACACATGGCCTGTCAGCTGGACTTATCAGTCAATCATTGCATCAGAGAGAAGCAAATTCGGTCGTGGCCTGTGTGTGCGACAAGCACGGTAAAGCTACAGACGGCACAACAACTCACTGTGCAAAAGGTCTGAAAGATTGCTGTATCCCCGTGTCACTACTCCCCACAGCCCACAGTGGGTCTGAGGGGTTCGACATGCCGTCCAGATCAAGCCAGATCAAGTTTGCCACAGGATTTTGTGAGTAAGATACCCACATGCATCTGTCAGGAACGGAGGCACGCGTTGTTTCTGGCCTATGCGGAGCTGGTGTAGCTTCAGGTCTGGCTTTTCTTCTGCACCAGCAGGTGTGGCAGGACTTGCTGCTGGGACAGTTTTCACGGCACAGATAAAAAGCCCTAGACACAATCTATTCTGACTACAGTCGAAGTCCGCTCGAACTCAAGCCTCACACACATACGACCACCTGATGGGGACATGGATCAGAGTGAGCTCTTCTCAACAGTCGTAGGCTTTGTTGACCAAATTGGTTCCTTGATATGGTCTAACACAGCCAGATGATCAGCTCAATGTTACACGCAGACGCCCTGCTGTCCACTGCAGGACAAAGAGGCATCTGATAGCTTTGAAAACGCCATGACAGTGATGCAGATTAACCCTTTCCTGAAGACCGCCATGCGACAGTTGAAAGGCATCAGGCTTGAACAAACCGATGATGCAGTGGTGCTTAATTTGCTTAGTCGCTTCCCCTGGTTTGAGGTAGCATTGCATACTCCTGCTGAGCAGGCCTGAGTCTGGCCACATTGCAGTGCTCCATACTCTGCAAACCAAAACTTGATTGATGCACAAAGAGTGCATTGCTCCCGTTGCCAGCAGTATAGAACAGGACGCCTTTGTGTGTTTTGCATGCAGCTGCAAGAACGATACCCATGGTCTGGACACTCTGTGCAGCTTAGAAGGCGGGACTTCAGGCGAGGTCAGATGTTGTACACAGTCTCACAGCTGGCAATGTACACAGCATATGTTTCAGCTGTTTTGACAGGGCCATGACCACCTTATTGATCAAAGGTTGCAGTTTGCGTTCAATGCCCGATGCCTATTTGACGCCAGCTTATGAAACTGGGCTTTTGTCGTGATGATGATGTGCAAGCCAACATGAAAGTGCTGAAACAGCAGCGCAACTTGTAGGTAAAGCTAGTGGTGCATTGAGTCAAGACGCTGATGCGCTATGGATTGAGCAAGTTTGGGGGGACCCTGTAGGTGGCCATGGGTCAGAGTGTGCATGGTCTCCTGAACCAGGCACCTTGTATGTTGACAGTACCATCCAAGTACAAGGCAAGACTGCACAGTATCGGCAGGTCTACCGAGCTCAACCCTGAGACTTCTCCAAATCTTGTTTGAGCCTTCTAATCTTCATTTCGAATTAAAATTCAAACTTAAGGTACTCTTACAAGAAACAAAATAAACTTATCATTTTTGGCACAGCATGCTACAAAGTGCCATGCGAGGCAGTCGGTAGAAGCAGCCGGTGCAGATCTAGGGTGTGTGTTTGTCATGTGATGCAGATGTGGTTTTTGACACTGCCATATGCATGCTTCTGTGCTGTGTTGTTAAGTATGCAGATGCAGGGTCTGTTGCCCTGTTGCTTCTTTGTGTGAGCGTCTTGTACATTAGCTGCAACCATTGTCAGTGTGCCAAGAAGCATGGCAGTGTCAGTGTACAGCTGTCACAGTAGAGGGATCATGGCTTGTTGGACTGTTTCACTTTGGGGACAGTGTGTCTGTACACAGAAGACTTTTGCGCACACTTGTTGATGCAAGACCAGCTGTGTTTTGATTTTCACTCATTAACAGGCATTACAATTTCTGTCAAAGCTGTTAACACTTTTGTTCTGTCAACACTGATCGTCTATGCAGTAACATTACAGCATGAAGGCTGCTAAGTTGGTCTGAGATGCTGCATCAGCTTCAGCTGAGCTCTATCAAAGTTGACTATACCAGGAAGCGGATTTTGAGCTGGATGACTCTGGCTGCATGTGTCTCAGCCTCCTGCATTCCAATACAGTCAGTCTTGCAGAGAAACCAAGGCTGCTTCAAGCAGCCACTTATACAGAATGCATAATCTGCAAGTTGTCAGAGATCATAATTTTTCATGAGCAATGGTGGCAATACTGCCCTGTGCCTGGTTTGAAAAGCTCTACAAGAGCACAAAACACAACTCTTTGGTCTACATATCAAGCTTAGCCCGGCATAGAACCTCATGCTGATAACACTAAAGAGAATGACATGCACCACATTGGACCATCCGTTGAATCAGAGATTGCCACTACTGGCTCAGTGCTAAATAATCCTGCCCCACAGCTCTGCCAAATGGCAGGCTGAGCAGCCAAGGCCTGAGTGGGCACCAAGCTGATCGTGTGCGATGACACATGATCCAAACCAAGTTTGAGTTGCACAAGCCTTACATCACTCTCTCTGGCTGTCGAAACGATGAGCCGAGTATGGGAGCAGATTAGTTTCACGTAGCATGTGATCGCTTCAGCCTGCTGCAGGGATGCAGGACATGACATGGGACTGCCCTGGGGATGCAAGTTGAGAACTGGCAAAAATCCATAAGTGTTAAGTCCTAATGTACTGTTCTGGCCACAGGATCCCCCAAGGGCTAAATCCCTGTTTCGGGGAATACTCTCTGTGACACATAGCATTGTACATGCCAAGAATGACACTGTTTGCACCACATTGTATGGATGTCACTGCCACCCACAGGCATCAGCACTTTTCTCTCTCCTGAAGCCATCAGATGCTACACTCAACCCACATTGTACCTGCTGGCAGCAAGTAGGGTTGCTGTGTAGATCTCTTCATCTAGCCCAAAGTTGAGGCTGACCACGACTAGAACAGCACAGCAGCCTTGCTGCCCCAAGCAGGATTGAGGTTTGAGGCCACACACAGCAAGTAGACCTTGGTGCAGGCAGTTGAGGGTAGGAGCCAAAGCAAGGGCCCTGGAAGGCTGTCAATGCTGCCAGTGAGTCCACCAGCTTTGGCGCACAGACTCCGTCCAATGGCTCATCGCCACTGCATGCTCTTTCCACAAAGGAAGTATACGCTTGGGCCCCACTTGTTCCAGGCAATAGTACAAGAAGCTACGCTGATGCTGCTAGTATCAGACTTTCTAGCCATCTCTCGGCGTCCCTTGTGACTCAGCTGCAGCAGGCTCTGCGCCGTGCAGCTCCTCCATTTTGACCTCAATCACCACTGCTTGGTCGCCTGAAGCTGCTTCAGCAAGCTCAGTATCTACACTGACATGGTGCAAGTCTGACACACTGCTATCAGGTACTGGGAGAGGCATGCGCCACCAGAGGGGAACCTCACACCAAGTGAGCTGGCGTGAAGCTTGCTTCTGGATCTTGGCTTCGGACCTGATCTTGTAGAAGCCTCTGGTGGGCAGATGGGCGCCTGTCAGGGTTTGGCCCTCTCGCTCCTCCGGGCTCAGCTGTGACAGACGCTGCATGTCTGCCAGGTGCATGCCCATGTGGCGCTCCAGCACAGCCTGCACTGAGCAGTCATCGGTCAGGTTTGGGCTTGTGCCAAGCTGCTTACGAGTCCCAAGACTCAGCTTAAGCAGCTGGGACTCGCAGCCAGCTCAAGTCATAAGCCTTCTATGCTGTGAAGACAGACAGTCACTCAAGAGAGAGGGGCTGCTTCCAAGACAATTCACGGAAAGAAGTCTCTCCTGTAGCCATGGCAAAGGGACACTGCAGTACTGTGGCAGAAAGAGCGCACGCACATGCTGACCAGCATACAGCATGCGCAAGCACAGCATCTCAACACATGCTGAGAGAAGTCTTCAGGGGAGCTCAGATGAGCAACAACCACACTTGCTCTGTCCATGCACCATCTCCTCACATTTCACTAATGCAGTTTGGTGTCTTGACATGCACTCTTCAGCTGCAGCAAGCAAGCTCCATCCCACCCAGCTGAACATGGAGCGCTCGCAGACTATGCCAGGGAACAACAGCTCTTCTCAATCCCAAAACGTCTATTGTAAAGATAAAGTGTCATTCCTACACTGGAAATCTAAACTCAGAAACGTCTGGGGACAGAAAAAACGCGTTTCTACATTGCGGAGATGTTTTAGCTCTGTAGCATACACAAACGTCACTGGCGTTTTGGTGCCTGGAGACTAGTCTCAGGCGTTTCTCCTTTGTGGGTATGTCTGAGAAGTAACAGAGCAGATATGAAAGCTTGCCTGGAAGGTAGGGGCAGCCTCCACCAGCCTCACAATGCCCTCCATGCCGTCTGAAAAGCCCTTGCAAGTGAACTGCGCCAGAATGACGGCCATGATGGCGTACTGGTAGCTGCTCAGCAGGTGCTTATCCATGCTTTGACCTGCACCGCATCAAAAGCTTATGTCCAGAGATCTTTCTGCCTTGAGTCTGTGCCACATGGTGGTGATGCCCCTCCAGCCAAGCTGCTTTGCTTGCCATTGCATTACAAAAAGCTGCATGCATGCCCAACAGGGGAGCACATCAGGTGCATGGTTGCACATGTACACACACACACACACACACACACACACACACACACACATGCGCTAGCATACATGCACACCTGCAAGACTTGCATGGACTGATGCTTCCATGGAAGAGGGTGACACCATCATGTGGCCCCCATCATTCACAATGACGCGGTGACCAGGGCGCTTGTACAGGAAGAAGAACTTGCCCCCTCGCGTCACCACATCCTGTAACACAGCACACTGTGCATTGGATGCTTGGTGAGGCACACATTGAGTTGATGTAATACAAGTAAGTGTACATTTTGCCAGCAGCATGGCAGGCCAAGGGTCCAGAAGCACAGAAACACACAAGCTGCATTGACATCCGCATCTCCATCGTTTCCATATAGCCACAGGTAAAGATGAGGCAACAACATGCCTGTGTTGTCCAACCTGAGTCGCACGGACACACAGAGGCAGACAGAAACAGGACACGTAGACAGAGGCAAGAAGCCATGCAGAAGCCAGCCTGAACATGCCTGTTCATTGATGATGCTCCAGGTGTCTGGCACGACGTGGTTGTAGTCTGTAGCAAAGGCATGGTTGCCGGTCCTGGGGGCACCAAAGCTGTAGCACATCACCTCCACATCCTGCTTGCCGCTGGCTTGCAGCTGCTTGCGGATGTCATAGGCTGCCAGCGTGGCAAGGGCACCGCCGAGAGAATGCCCTGTGTGCAACCAACAAGCACAGCCTCTGCGTATCAGCTCAAACAGCTGCCCCGAAGCATACCAATGTATATAGGACAACAGGCAAACATGCAAACAGCAAATCCCAAAGGCAAGCTGTTAAAACAGCCTCCCGAAAGCTTGGCATTGCAGCTTCAAGGAGAGCTCAATATCCAGACTGGTGTCAGAGGCGACCATTGTTGGCTTGAGGCGTTGCAGCTCATGACATGCCAGCTCAAAGCAAAAACAATTCAGTGGTGACCCACCTGTGATGTAGATCTTCAGCTGATCTGGGCCAGGCTGGCGCTGGTTCACCATTTCCATGATGCGGTTGACAACCTTTGTGTTGAAGCCTCCAGCCAGCCAACTCTGCAGGAAGCCTACATGAACAAGGGGCCGAGAGAAGAAGACTGGGTGGCCTCTGACAGGGGGGTGTGCTACTCTCCAGGCCTGCAAGGTCAAATGCAACTATCCCAAAAAGTCGAGTCATGGATGCGGCATGTTCAGTAAGACAATGATCTGCCGCTACCAGCTTGCAAAAAAGGTTTTCCAGGGAGTGCCCACATCTGCGGGTCTTGAGTGGAAACATTGGCTGTCTGCATTGCAGTGATATGCAGTGCCTGTTGCAGCCAAGACCGCGAAGTCCACAAGCAGAGAAGCATGTGCATGATTGCTGCACATGAGAACATGATCTGTTGCAGCAAATTTGCTTGTGTGCAACTGCCCAGTTCCTCTTGGCCTCACAAAGAACCCACCAGACTGTATGCTGCAGATGCTTTGTGCAAATCTGTCTAGTGGCAGGCAGGCTTGTACCGCACATGTCATAGACTTTCAGACAGTTTTGGCTCAGATGCTTTAGGGAGAATTGGAGGGACAAGGCGGTATACTTTGGGCATGAGAAGTAGCTTACCTGAAGATCTGATAGAGCGTTGGTCATGGAGGCTGTGCCTCTGAAGGCCAGTACAATGGTGCTGTCATTCCATCCCATCAAGCACCGGGTATCCCTCTTCACCTCACAAAACAGCTCGCTGCCTGTCAAGCCATACATCTCTATTGCCCTCTGCAGTTGCAGGTCTGTCTTTTGAGTCGGCCGAGCCATCTGGCTTGCATCTGCTTTTTCTTCAGATGAGAGTCCATAAGACCGCTTGCGTTCACTCTTCTTGACAGCCTGCAGCATGCCAGCCTCGTGATGAGTGGACAGTACGGTCATGATGAGTGGACAGTACAGTCATGCTGAGTGGACACCACAGCCATGACGAGTAAATAGTGCAGTCATGATGAGTGGACAGTACAGTCGTGATGAGTGGGGAGTACAGTCATGGTGAGTGGACAGTGCAGTCATGGTGAGTGGACAGCGCAGTCATGATGAGTGAACAGTACAGTCATGATGAGTGGGGAGTACAGTCATGGTGAGTGGACAGTGCAGTCATGGTGAGTGGACAGTGCAGTCATGATGAGTGGACAGTACAGTCATGATGGGTGGACAGTACACTCAATGTTCTTCATCACATGTGTAACACTCTCAAGCTTGCAAGCTCTCAAGCCAGACATAAATTTTTGATGAAGAGCCAGTGCAGATGGCTGATGAAGATCCTTCTGTGTCTGTTGTGGAGAGGCAGCCAAGCATATGGCAAGCATGACTGCATTGCTGACACTGGACTGTCAGAGTAGCAAGAGTGCACAATGATCTCACCCTCTGGTAGTCATACACAAGGCAGCTCCAGTACCACATCTTCAACATGATTTGGAAGCAGAACATGGGCTGCTGGTTCAGGCTGCTCCCCTTTGGTACAGTCAGAGCACGAGCAGCCAGCTTGATTGGCTTATCAGCCTCGGTCCATGCAAACTCCTGTTCCCATATCTGTATGACAATGTGCAGCCTGTCTATATACCATTTTGCCTGGTATGCAAATTCCTGTTCTTCCTTTATGGATGACAGGGGTGATGACATGGACTGGGGCAACTGTGAGCAAACTGGGAGTCAGGGCAACGATAGTCAAGTGGAATCAGAATCGACGCCTGACATAACACGCTTTGAGTGACAGTGACACATAAAGAAGCAAAGCAGGCTGAAACAGTGTCTGTTGAAGCTGATATGGGCAACATCACGCACTCAAGGGGCATGCACCAAGATCTACCAAAGGAGGCGAGGCTTGATCATACCCGCTGGGCTGCAGCATCATCCTGAGGGGTGTGGGGCATGGAGATGAAGCTAAACACAAACGAATTGGCCGTCATCACAACCTGTGCAACAGGAGTGTCACACATCAAGGGAAAGGGACATAGTTCTCAAAGCCCAGAGAGTGATGTGATGCATGAAGGGCTGTCAGTCTACCAGAGCCAGCAAAGATTTCTGACAGAGCTGGTATGTACAAGGGAGTGCGAAATGGATGGTGGCATGCAAACACCGTCACATAGCAAAAGACATAAGCAGAAACGGGCAGATCACCAACTGTGTTGCAGATACCTGATGTGCACATCAAGTCGGGGGTTTGCAAGTTGCTACCATTTAGCCTGTCGTAATGCACGCCACTCAAACACAAAGATAACACAATGCATACTGACACACGACATGAAATGTGGTTGGTGCATCACTCAGCAGTCTCAGAAAGCAAGTGCTTCAGATGAGTTCGCACCTGCATGGGCATGATGCCCAAGGCAACAAACTCAGTGCTGCCACAGCTGTTTTGGCGTACCAGCCAAAGCAGAACCAGACACAATGAGAAGAACAGCATGACTTCAAGCCGCAGTCTGAGCTGCAGCACGAAAATATAAACGTCAAGAGGCCATTTGAGTGCATCTCCGATAATAATAATAATAATAATAGTAATATTAATTATGATAGTAATTACGCTTTCTAGATAGCTGTAGGTTAATTGAATGCAGCACACTTGCACCTGCATTTGCAAAAGCTGGGCACGCAGGCCATACAACATGTCCAAGACACGATGCAGCAAAATGACTTCAGAGAAGATGACACTCAAACTTGTACTGGGCATAAGTGTGAAACTGGAGATTCAGCACTGCAAAAGTGAGTTGTGCAGACTTGTGTCAGCCATGAGTGGCACCCAGTTAATGTATTGCCATTGATTCATGTCATGATATTGTATGCATTAAAAACAGAATTCTGATCTTGTGGGCTCACCTGCAGCCGAAAGAATACAGTGCCAACCTGGATCCTCCTGTAGGCCACCTTTCTGTGTGCACTTAGCTTCAACATCAGCAGAGCACAAGTGATTGCAAAATATACGACTGCTATTCCCACCATCACGTCAATGCACACGCGTGTCATGACATCTGGTGTGCAGTTGCTGAGTACCATCCCTCTCTGAATTGCAAGGATTGTGCTGTCAGCAGACCATGCAGATGCACAACCTGGTGTTTTGCAAACAGACAGACAGACAGACAGACAGACAGACAGACAGACAGACAGACAGACACTGTGTAGCATACGCAGTGAAAAGCAGAAAGCAAGTTCGCTGGCTGCAGCCATGAGTCAGGCTTTCGCTGCATGTATGCAGAGCACCATAACAAGCACACCAAACTGAGAAGCAAGTCAGAGACAGAGAAACAGGCAGATTGAGTGAGTGAGTGAGTGAAGCTTGGGCGGCATGTACTGACCGTGAGCAATGGGGTGCAACCACCCAATGCTGGTTGGAATCTGAAGTATGATCCAGGGGATCAAGCAAGGCCAGAGCCAGCGCCAGGGCCCATCCATGATCAATGTGGGCTTTGGCTTGCTATGCTTGTTCATGACTTGTCCACTGTAGGCATGGACCAAGAACAACAGGAACAACTGCGCAAAGCCATAAACAGTGGATGATTTGACCTAAGCTGCACACGTGGGTCAGAATGCTTTACACAGTTGCTGAGCATCATGTCATGCACGCTAAAATTAGCATGTGACACAACCATTTGGAGCCGTATGCAACCTCAGGGAATGATCTGCAACAATCCACAGGCCATCATATGCTACCAGCACAAGAAACACTGCACTGTGAAAGCGTGAGCCGTGGGTGTGCACACTGGCTTTGAATCACCCTGAAACAACTTTCAATGTTTGTACGCAGACCAGCAGCACAGGCAAACATACCGAGTTCCAGCAAGTCCAGCGAGCCCAGCCACACCAACTGACAACTCTGGAATAGAACGCAAACGGTTTGCACAGTAGGTAAATGTTTGGAGCTATGTAACACATCAGATTGACTCCTTGCAATGCTGTCTCCGTGAGAAACAGAACTGTGTGCCGCTTGCGTTTTGGCAGCCTGAATTCACCATGCATAGATCAGCAGATCAGCGCATATTCCACAGAGCAAACAGCAGCAGGGGTGTGTGCACAGAGTCATGATCATGCCAATATGTTGTGACATTAAGCAATCACTATCGTCGCAAGTGAGCTGATGCAAATGGGCATAAGTTTTGTGCATCTGTGTCATTGTCTTCATTGACATGTTATCACACTGTGGCGGCAATATAGATTGATATGCAAATTTGTGAAGTCACTGATGCAAACATGAGAGGCAACTTTGTGCACCATACATACACATGGCAAGCAGACCCATTTGCACACTACAATTATGCTGTCCTGAAACACAAGTAGACAGAGGACTGACCAGACTTTCTGCTGCCTGCATGCTTGCCAAACGCGCCAGGCATGGATCACAAAGGTGACAGCGATGATAGTCAAGCATACTCCACCCACAACTATGTTGCAAATGAATGCTGTGTTGTGCTTAAATCGTCGAGTGCTGTCGTCCTGCACTGACAATATACGTCAGTCCCACCATGTCAAATGAAAAAGCAAAGCAGTGGCTGCATAAGGCAACATGTTACAGCCGCACACACTGCAAATGCAGACAAGCCCAGCATGCTTAGCCAACTGGGACATGCAATAATTGTCACCTGTGTCATGATGTTGATGAATTGGACCAAAAGGATGATGAATCCAGCAAAGTGTGCAGCATGCACCACAAACATAGCAACCTGCATAGTAGGAGAAACGTGGTCAATGGGGTCAAAAAAATGAATTTGCATGCGATCAGCTGCACATTCATGACTGTTTGTACGCTTGCGCAGAGACTTACCCTTGTATCATAGGCGCTCATGAAGTCAAAGCGCAAAATGACTTCAGTGCCTGTGTCCACGTTTGACACAAACTTGGCTTGTACCCTTTGCGCCTCCAGACGAACCAGTTCGCTGACGGGGGCTACATTAGATGCAGAAATCAGGTCAGATGAATTACAAGGTTTTGCTTCATTTGGTTTAAGGCTTGCTTGAGAGTTCGGATCACTGTCTTTGCTCTGTCCAGCATACTGTTGAACAGCCTCGTGCTTAATGTGTCCTTCGCAATTGCTTTGCTGACTAGGAGTAGCGTTACGCATGAGTCTCGAACAGTCAGCAGCCAAGACAGACTTCGGGCTGTCGTGAGTGGCTGAGGAGCTAGCACTTGAAGCTCCTGCACTTGCCGCTCCTGCACTCGACGCTGCTGCACTTGACGCTCCTACAAAGCCAACAACATTTGTATTGTTGTCGTTCAAGCATCCTTGTCTCGGGAGCATGCCTTGACGACAGTTTGCAGTGATCAGCAGGCAGTTTATGAGTCATAGTATGACAAACGAGGGGGGCGTTTGAGTAAAATCCGCCCTGTG
>JAABUK010007689.1_pt1 | contig 15434 bp, 19 predicted proteins | sample 5559141 | NCBI WGS metagenome assembly JAABUK01 (sample SAMN10711869, study PRJNA513367) | rock metagenome | isolation source: Antarctica rocks | place: Antarctica: Victoria Land, Pudding Butte nord | collected 2016-01-03
GCTAGGGGCAAAAGGGCAGGGCATTGCTGCTCCCGTGCAGCCTGTCTCCCTGGACGGCAGTTCAGGCTTGGGCTTCCAGATGCCACCCCCCATGTTTGAAAGGAGACCCCTGCTGCGCCGCAGGTCCCCACCCCCTCGCAGGTCTCAGACAGCTGCACTCACAGCCAGACATCTCACACTTCCATGCATCAAAGCCGCTTCTGTGCAGGCTGCAATGCCACAGGGTGGTCAGCTGTGTAGCTTCAAGTGGGAAGCCCTGTGCAGCTGGGCTACAACTTCAAACCCATTTGCAAAGGTTCTTGTTTGCATGTCCAAATGGCATCTATTTAGGTAGGATGAAGAAGCTCTGGCAAAGGAAGTTGATTGAACTAAATGTATGCTGTGTCATTTGCAGAGGGCGGTCCCCACCCCCAAGGAGGGGTCGCTCACGCTCCCCCTCACGCGTCCGCCACCGTTCCTCCCTCTCACGCTCAAAGTCACGCTCTCGGTCTCGGTCACCGCGCTCACCCCCCCGTCATGCGGGCCGCTACAAGTGTGAGCCCCCCAAGTACCCCCCTTACGCCCCTGTCAGGACCCTTCCAGATGTCAGCAAGCGGTATGATGACATGTACATTCCTCCAGAGTTCTGTAGGGTGGCAGCTAGCTGGCTTGCCAGCATGCCTGATCACCAGCCATTGAGCTTGTTGAAGCCTATTCAGTTTGAGGTCCAAAAGGTAAAACCCTCTGTGCCTGCTGAATGTGCAGATGTTGTGCTGCATGTGCTGTTGCCTGTAATTTTCCGTCTACTGTGTGTCTTGACTTTGCAGCATGTTGGTTGTTTTCGTTCATGTGGCAAGCTTAGTCACTCTGACACACTCTCTTTGACCTAGTCCAGCCCAATGCATTTCTTCAATGCTCTGTAATCACAATGTATTTCACTACCTGCATACAGTGACAGATTCACCATTCAAGCTTTTGCTGTCTGTTTGTACTCATTGTCATGTTGAACCCGTTGTGCACAGCAAGCACAGCTATGGGTGAGCAGCACTATTCCTACAATGCATATATCAGTGATGCCCTGCTGTTACAACATCTTCCCAGCGTAAAACGCGAATTTACTGTCCCCATGCATTTCTGAGTTTAGAAAGAAAGACGTTTTGGGATTTGGGATTGACAAGAGCAAATGTATCATTGCTGTGCTCTCTTATTGTGCAGGAGGACAACCCTGCACCAGCAGAAGCTGCTGACAAAGAGGCAAGCGTAAGCGGATTGTCAGAGGCCGAGAAGCTCTCAGGCAGCTGGTGGAGTGCCAAGGTAAGGGCTCTGCCTTCATAATGCTGCATGCAATACACATCTCCATGCGCATGCTGCATCCCTATCCTCGATGGCTCTTCTACAGTCTAATTCCCAAAAATATGCCACTTGAGCCTCAGAATGCACATTACAGTCTGGATTGGGTCTCACAGATACAAAAGGATCTGTTGTTTCAAGAGCAAGGCCTGTTCCATAGTGCAACTTACACTCCAGAAGGCATGGGGACGTGTATTAGGTTTTTCTACTGTAGGGAATTACATTGATACTGCCTTGGTGTTCAGGTGGTGCTGATGAGCGGCATTCACCCCAAGGTGCTGCATGCTCAAGACACCAACTCATACCAGCAGCCCTGGAAGAAGCTGCACTTTGTAGTAGGCAGAAGAGGGAAGCATGAGCTGATGGCAGTCGGCGGCAGGTGGGATCCATGTGACGGAGCACATCCTGAACAGGATCCTACAGTGCTGGTCAGAACAGCTGCCAGGACGTTCATGGAGGCCAGCGGTGTGGATTTGTCCAAATGTACTAAATGGTGAGCCCTATATGCTGCTACTGTATAGTTTTATACCTTACAGTCTGGGGTGTGGAGCCAGTTGTGACTCATCAGACATCTTGGCTTGAATGCACTGTGTTGGCAATGTCAGTGTCACTCATACGGATGGCAGCATGAGAGGTCTGAACAAAGAACAGAAAAAGCTGCTCATCCTAGTGTTTATCTTGTTGTGGTGCAACATGCCTAGCAGCCATAGCTATATCTGACTGCCAATGCCAGAGCCAAGTGTGCGGTGTGAGAGCGTCAACATGCACTCTATGTATACTCAGCCCTCTGCTTCATTGCTCCCTGCCCTTCAAGCATGCCCTTCGCCTCATTGCTGCTGCCCTTCAAGCTTGCTCTCTACACAAGCTTCCTGGGCAAGCATTGTGCCGTTTCACCTGCTGCCTGCACTCTCAAGCACTCAAGGATGCGTGACATGCATAGACACTTAATGACAACATATGCAAGCATTGCACAACCTGGCTGGGTGCACGCAGCATATAAGCTGGTTTATGCACACACAGTACACTAATGGTGCAAACAAGCATTGCATAATCTGGCAGCATCCATGTAAACTAAAACACATATTACATAGCTGCAGCTGTCTCATCATAACATGCTGTACTGACTCACACCATCACCTACACCATGCATGAGCAACCTGTATATATGAAGTCATCAATGCACGTGCTGCTACGACAGGCTGTCGACCTCATTCTGTCATGCAGGGACAAGTTTGTGGAGTTCTCCTATCTGCGCTCCGCTGACAAGAAGCATGGCGTTCCTGAGCACCTTGAGAAGACTGTCCTGTTCCTTGTGGATGCTTCACCTGTTGCAAAGGCAGATGCAGACGCTCAAGACTGGGATGCCCAAGCCAGCTCTGCCAAGGCAGCTGAGGAAGAAGCTGCTGCAGCTGTCAAGGCAGCTTGGCATGCTGCTAAGGAAGCCAAAGAGGTGCTTGACTCATCTTGTCACCTGTGTTGTGCTTGTGCGTATCCCTTGCATGTGTCCCTTACATTCGACCCAAAAGAGCTTCAGTCATTTCACATGCTCACTGCTATGTGTGCCTCAAGCAGGGCAGCAGTACAACAGGCTTGCTTTAGTCATTCAAATGCTGCTGGGCATGCTGCTGGATGCTGGCAGCAGAGTTGCCTTCTGGACTCCTGTGCAACAGCATGGTTTGACATTGGGCCTAGGCAACAGCAGTGCAACAATACATGCTTAATCTCTGCCGGGCTGCTTTTATGCAACCCCTTGCACCGATGTTCAAATGTGTATAGGCTCAAATGTGTACAGGCCTACAAACATACCACACACAGCTTTTTCACATGCTAGCCTTTGAGACACCTAGGTGGGCAGACAGGCAAGCTCTCGCATTCAGGCAAACAAGCAAACTCTCCCATTCAGGCAAACAGGCCAGCTTTCAGTTGTGTGTCATCATTTACAGGCTGCCAAAGAGCTGGAGGCGGCTGAGAAGCTCAAGAAGGAAGCCAGAAAGGAAGCAGCCAAGAAAGCAGCTGCTGACAAGGAAGCTACCAAGGAACCTGGTGACAACAAACCTACCAGGGCAAACTCGAACCCAAAGCAGAGCCCCAAGGCAGAATCAGGCGACACCCCAAAAGCTGACGCCAGCAAGGGCACTGAAGACGCTATTAAGCTGGAGGCAGGAGGTGAAGATGAAGAGGACTGCACCCCCAGGGATGCTGCAGGCAATGAGCTGGCAGTGGACATCGACACCAGCAAGCTGACTGCTGCACAGCTTCAGGAGGAGCTGAGTAAGCGTGGGATGGATGTCAAATGGCAGCCACTGAAGGGGAAGAAGGTCCTGGTGGACCGTCTACAGGTGAACCATCACCCCTGCCGCAATACTCTGCAGCACATCTGGTCATACCTGTGTGGCATCATTTCTGACTGCATCTTGTCAGTGCACACTTAGTCGTGTTCCACAAAAGAAATCCAAAATTTGGCCGCCTTTTGCGACGCTGTCTGATGCATACGCCAGAACTTTCAGCAGCCTATGCCTGCTGTCTAGGGGCGCTGGCCTCTCTTGTAACCTTCTGTCCACAAGACAGGCTTCTAACCTCTTATGGACAGAAGAGGTTAGAAGCCTGTCTTGTGGACAGAAGGTTACAAGAGAGGCTAGCGCCCCTTTGTTCACTATTGTCATTTTGCTTGGTGTCATGCCAGAGCCAACAGTCCCAGCAGCCATTGGTGTCCTGCATGTACTCGGTGAATCAGGCTAGCGTTGCACATCAGCTGTTCTGGGCAGCATTAACAATACGGCTCAGAATATGTAAGGCCTTTCACTGGAGTCTGTAGCAGGTAGTCTGGATTCGGAGCCACTTTGGCATCTGGTCAGTCATGCATGTACTGACTATCAACGCCCTACAGGAATGGATGATGACCCACAAGGGCAAGAAGGACGCCCTAGATGCTGAATCCAAGCGCAAGGAGGGCGTCAGGAATGCTGTGGAGCCTGCCGTGGCAACTTATGAAGAAGCCAAGAAGGCGCTGAAGAAGGCCAGTGGTGATAGGCGAGCTGCTGTCAAGGCTTCAAATGACCCTCCACCCACTGTAGGCGTCTGGGCTCCCTGTCATTGAGTGTAATGCCTACACATTGGTGTTGCATGCTGTGTATCAAGTGTGCTGTTGGTATGAGACCAACATACAGCATCAGGCCATGGGTATGTGCATTGCTCGCTGGAAACTTCAAGCAGTTTTTTGTTGGTTATTGTGGCCATATCATTGTCTTCAGCGTCGTTCTACCACAAAACGAAATGGGCACTAGCATTGCACCTGCTGCTGTCCACGTAGTGGTGTCCACTAACAGTTCACCAAACTAGCACTTCTGTCAGCCACCATGCACCCTGAGACTTGTCCTGCATACAAAACAAAACACAACAAAAATACACTAGAACTAGTGTACTAGAACTTGTTTACTGGGGTGCATGTTTGCTGAACAGCGTCTGCGGCAGCAAGGCCTCTTGGATTGAGTGCTTGTCCTTCCCTTGTTGCTTTGATCTCTGCATCACGTCCGGCTTTTGCCAACAGCAGCCTAGACAATTGAACTGTTTGCCATATCAACAAACAGCAAACCTGGCTTCTGTGTCCCAACACTAACTGCACCATGCAAAAAGCACAAGTCCTGCAGTTCTGGCAGAGCCACACCCTTGACTGCCTATCCCCACAACTGCACTCCTCGTTGGCAAAGTCTTGCAGCGAGAAGATGAGATCATGCAAGAATGTGGTGTTCCCCTGTCATCTTATAATCTGGTTTATACTCTATATCTCAATTTAATACCGATATCAAGGTCACTCAATATTGCAGTAACAACGTTGTCTCACCTCACTTATCAAACGTGTACGCTGTCAAGCTTTTCTTTCTGGTAGTTTTGTTGTTGTTGTTGTTGTTGTTGTTGTTGTTGTTGTTGTTGTTGTTGTTGTTGTTGTTGTTGTTGTTGTTGTTGTTGTTTTTATATATATACATATATGTATGTATGTATTATTGATACTACTTTATCTGGTATGATTTTTAGTTGGACAATCCTTGCAGGCATCACTGGCCCTGTGGCCCAACAAGGAGCGTGGATGATGCTGTCGAGATTGTTTTTCTGGCATTGTTTTAATTTGACAACCCTTGCAGGCATCACTGGCCCTGTGGCCCAACAAGGACTTCCTGGACAAGCGCACCAAGTTCAGCCTGGACGTGCTGCCCCTAGATGCCCTGCTGGACTACAGCGAGAACGACGTCAAGGAGTGTCACTTTGAGGTGTCCATGTTTGGCGAGCTGCTCAAGGAGATGCTGCAGACTCGCTTTGCCCGAGGTCTCGTCAGAGGCATGGCCATCATTGAACAAGAGGTCAGCCCTTCTTGGCTCTTCACCTTTGCACTTCTGCTTACTTTTATTAGGAAAACCTTCCTTTTTGACGTTCTTGAAATTACGCCAGCATTCTTGAACTATTTTTGATTTGTTATAATAGTCTCTGTCAACTGTCCCTTTGCCAATATTGGTAGCAATTGTTAGAATGGCCGAGCTGACCTTCCAGGAACCCAGGTCGTCATACTTGGCTTTTGCCAGTAGGCTCTGTTCGTCATTTGAAATGTAGGATCAGGTGGGCTACTATAAAGTGGCAAATCAAAAGTTGGTTGGCATCTGTAAGAGATCTCCCGTTGGGCTCCCAGTAGCAGGCCGGGAACAAAAACCCACATTGGGCTCAAACTCTACGTTCAAATTTCTGTGTTGGTAAAAAAGCCGTTTTTGTCTTAGTCCTGACGGGATGCTGAGGAAAGTTGCACCTTGGTCATGCTGCATTTGCTGACAATGCTGTGGCACTCCATTTGTTACATGCTGTGGCACTCTAATTATTTCATGCTGTTCTAAGGTGGGAAGAGGCAAGGCAACTTTTGCACAACATGTGAAACTTGCTCAACCTGATCTGGCTGCCCTTGGTCTTGTGCCCTCTGTCGAGCGCGCCAAAACACTCTGATGCATATTACGCCTGTATCGGTGGTTCGTGCGTGTGTGTGCTTGCATGAGTGAGTGAGTGAGAGAAGCCAGATCCTGTGTTGCTGCAGACCGAGGTGGAACGCAGCAAGGAGAAGGAGAGGGAAAAAGAGAAAGAGCGGGAAAGGGAAGCTGGGCGGCAAAAGGACCGCAGTAAGGATGACAGCGCTGACGCTGACACCACAAAGGTGAGCAGGCAGACACAAGAGATGGACAAAGCCAGCGCCAGACTGAGTGTGACTGAACGTTGACACAGAGGTCAGGCACATATGGTAACAAGACAGTGGGCAATGCCCACTCGACCCTTAGAACCAAGGGTCAAAAGCTGTGTTAACAGTTTTTGCTCCAGGTTGAGGTTCAGGTCAAAATAAAGTGTTCTGCATGGTTTCAGCTGGGCATCATGAGTCATTAAAGACTCACATCCTTGCTTGTGAGTTCAGGATGACGATGGCAAAGAGGAGAGCAAGGCAGCAAGCAAGAGTGATGAAGCAGCAGCTGACAGGCCATCATCACCAGAGGATGGCTCTGAAACCAAGGTGGCTGAAGCAACAGCAGTTGACAAGGATACTGAGATGGCCGATGCTTTGGAGAAGGTGATTGTAACTCTGTGCAGCTGCTTGTGCTGCTTTCATTTGGCCAGAAACCTGCATGATAAAAAGCATAATTGCTAAGTGCCAGTTGCTGTACACACACGCTGCAAGCCACAGCTCGCAGCTTGCATGTTCTGTGCACTGCGTTGTCCATCTGACATGTTTGCAAGTGTTGTGATCTAGGGTTCAAAACTCTAGATTGGAACGTTTGCGAACATGACAGATGGACACTGTAGTGCACAGAACATGCAAGCTGCAAGCCACAGTGGCGTATATAGAAAGTTCGGCCCTTAGATCACTGCCCTATATCACAGAAAACTGTGCTGCTTTCCACACCAGTCACGTCTGTGATCTTGAAGCCAAGTTGCAGTGAGACAGACGCCTGTGATTGTGCCAGCATTCAGTGACCAACAATCACAGAAGATTGTCACACAGCCTCTCATGCTTGCCAACTCTCCATTTTTTTCTGGCTCATACTTACGTGAATCAGAATGAGCCTAAACCCCAGGCATGATGTAAACTGACGCATTCTGTTGTGCGTGTCACAGGCAGGAACAGCAGAAGAAGAGGCAGAAGAGGCAGCAAGGCAGGGCAAAGCCAAGGAGAAGGACACTGGCAAGAAGGGCAAACAGATGGAAAAGGAGAAGGAGGCTGAGAAGGAGCAGGATGGGGGCAAGAAGGGCAACAGCCGAAAGGCAAACGCAGCCACTCCCCCAAAAGAGACCTCACGGAGAACCACGCGATCTTCCAAGGCTGCCAAAGAGGCAGAAGAGGACCAGGCAGAAGTATGATACCTCTCCCTGAGTGTGCATAAGCTTGGAATCCTAGGAACTATAGCTGTGTGTTGCATCCCATGGCTGTGTGTTGCATCCCAGGGCCTACGTGCTGCATCCTAGGGCTTATTTGTTGCATACCAGACTTAGTTTTTGTATCCCAAGGCTTTGTGCCGCTTGAGCTGCTTCCTCTCTGCAGTGCATTGCAGTATGTGACAACTGCAGAAGTAAGCTGTTGCCTCCCTGTTTGCGTCTCGGCGCCTCATACATAGCTGATGCATCACATGTATTGAAGTACAGCCTGCAGCGTGGACCCCACTTTCAGCTTGAAGCACAAGTTCAGCAAGGATTGCAATTTTGCTGCACACGGTCCCTGCAGGAGCTCATTTTGCATGATAGTTGTGAACATTGGTGTCCTGATCATGTGCATCATGTTCAGGGAGCTTCGGAAGCTGCTCCTTCAGCCAGCAAGGACACTGAGATGGAGGACGCCGGATTGGCCAGCAAGGGTGTTAAGGACAGTGATGGCAAGCATGTTGAGGGAGGTAGCAAGGGCACCAAGCGGGCGGCTGAGCATGAAGCAGACGTTGAAAATAGTGCAGCGTCGTTGACGCTTGCGCCTAGTGCTAAAAGGCAGAAGACTGATGCAGACTGGGGTGAGTGATTACTCATCCAGTCACTGCTGGCAGTCCTGGCGACACGTGTTCTTGGACCTCCTTGTGCTGTTGTGCAATGCAGCAAGGTTGGTGCATGGCTCAAGTCATGTGACAGAGAGCATAAGCTAGCTTTGGTGTCATGACGTGCACGCACGCATGCAATTCCCTCCCTCTCCCCCTTCCCTTCCCTTCCCTTCCCTTTTCCTTTTCTCTCCCCTTCCCCCTCCCCTGCCCCTTCACCTTCCCCTTGCCTTCCCCTGGTAGTGAGCAGCAGGTGCATGCAGGCAAGTCGTCCACAGAGGGGTCAGGGGACCCCTTCCTGCTGGCCTGCCGCTTCTTTGACCGCGACTGTGCTGGCTACCTGGAGGCCGATGACCTGGAGGAAATCACCTTCATGGTCTCTGATGGCATCTCCCGTGAGTACTACTGACTCAGCCCAGCTTGTGTTCATCACCCTAGATGCAAATCAGCTGGTGTCTGCTGAAGAGTGCTTGACAAAATATGCAGAGCTGTCATGCACAGACTCTGGTAGGGTTCCAATGTGGCAATGACCAGTCCTCATTAGGCATCAGCCCGCGTGTTTTCTTTGTCACAACAAACATCACACATGTGCTGTCACCCTAAAAAAGCAAAAGACCAAACCACAAAGCTGCATGAAACGCCTGCAAACAAACCCATAACCTCAGGCTGCGGCCATGGTTGCTTAGTGCTAAGAGTATGCAGACTTCTCAGTTGTCAGTTGACTCCCCTGACGTGTCCCAGACAAAAAAAGTGAATCAATGATGATAATGTGATAATGATGATTTTGATTGTTTGATTGATTGATTGGCCTCTTCTGCAGGGCGGAGGGTTCAGACGCTGGTGGACAACGTGACCAAGCATGGCAAGCTGAGGTCGCTCTCACTATATTGCTCACTGCCCTAGTTCAACCAGGCTATGTGTTTTCGGGGTCTGTGGGGGGTCATGTCACTCAATAGGGATCAGACCTCAACCCCAGCAAACAAAGTCTGTGTGTCTCACCTGTGTCGCAGCCATGCAAGAGTCACAAGCTACTAACGACACATATGCCATGTGATCAGCAGCCTGTGCTTCGCTCACTTTCGCATTGAGACAGCTCCTGCAATGTACATGTCCTTAGTCAACCTGCGTGACTTGCGACTGTCAGCTGACTTGTTGCCCTTGTTCATGGGTGCTTTCAGGTACATGGAACACAGCCAGCTTCAGGTTTCCAAGGCGCTCCCCCCAGTGGCAGAGGAGATAAGCAGTGCGGCACTTGCAGCGGCAGCCTCAGCCTCTGCATCCACACCTGCTGTCTCTGATAAGGAATGGAAAGCGCTGCTGGGCAAACTGGTGAGCTGCTTCTTCTCTGACACATAGCATTGGGATTTCCAAGTTCCAGAACATACAGTCGCCAGACGCGTTTGGAGACAGACAGTTTGGGTTGGTACAGCACACTCATCAGGAGCATAGAAGCTGTGCAGGATGATGATGATGATGATGTTGACAGTGCTGTTAATGACAATGTCGATGATGACTACATGTTCAGAACATTGTTCAGCACCAAGACGCCTTCTGAACACATTTGGTCAGCATCTGTTTTGTAAATGCTGTACTACGCACTAACCCCATCGTGCATGGAGACAAGCCTTGATGATGCCCATTAACAGTTGGCACTGTGTGCTGACTGTCTTCACGTGTGTACAGGCAAGCAGCGAAAAGGTGCGCAGGGCTGCAGACGCCAGCATCGCAGCTAAGGATGAAGAAGCTGCAAAGGCTGCAGAGCAGTTGCAGGAGGTGCAGGCTGAAGAGCAGAAGGCTCAGGCCCACATCAAGACCCTGAAGGAGCAGCTGACAGGCATGCGCTCCAGCCGCTTCAAAGCCAACGACCTGTTGACCAGGTGTGTAATAGGTTTGATTTATGCTTTCCAGCTCGTACAGAGCTGGGTATGTGGCGAGCAAGTCTTGCCCTACCACAGCAGTGTGTTCTGAGCATTGCTGTGAGGTCTATGCATGTGTTGAGCTGCAACTGCTGTGTTGACGTGGCCATAGCACTCACCACATTGGAAAGTGTCCAGCTTGTGTCATGTAAAGCAGGTCAGCAAAGCAGGTCAGCAACTGTACAGTCTCTTAGGCAGCTAGTGGAGTTCGATGGCGCAAAACTGGACTGTGCTGACGGAAGTAACTGGCTACGCAGGGGTTTGGACAGTGTTCAAGCTACATTTTCTCAGCTCAATGCACTCAAAGACCAGATGGAAGGAGCACAATCTGCTCTGCGGAAGGTTGAAACCTCTTCTAGCAAACCTGCAGACGGACTCACAAATAACAAAACTTAATCTGTGTGTTATTGTTTGTCTAGCAACAAATGCCATTGATCCTGAGTCTGACTCAAACTGTGCCTGTGAATATTGCATGTCAGGGTATGAGTCATCAGAGTATTGGTACTTTTGGTAACTGTGGTAATGTCATACACGAACCCTGTCCCTAATTGTCCTGGTCAACTTTGTTCAGCACACAGCAGGCGTGAATCTCCAGGCAATGTGTTCTTGGTAAACATGTACATGTGCATAGAAAGCTGCAGAGACTTGCAAGACTGGCAGCAGTCAAGACATTGCAGCACTACAAGAATAGCTTGTTACATCACTGTCTGCATGACATCTGTATGATTTGGTACACCAGCACAAATGTCAACATATTGTCTTTGTTATGCTCCAACAGCTGCATAACCCATTTTGCCGGTGGCAAGCTGCTAATTGGATAGGCTAACTTGTGACTTGGAGCTGAGTCGAGTGTGTACCTGAAGCTCAAATGCTGTTTTACATTTGGGCACTTCATGTGTCCTGCTGGGCTTGATATCACCCGACAAAGCATTGACTCCATGAAGTATGCTGGCAAAGCAGGCAGCGCAGCTTGCGGCCGCCCTCCATCTCAAACTTTTTCCCATGCAACAAACTTTCCCATTCAAGAGTCAGCAAGATCTTCGAATAGTTTGTTGACTAAGTTTGGTACCATGAATGAGACGTTGGATGAAGAAAATCTGTTGGCAACCCTTGGAACAAGACTCTGGTGCACACAAAGACCTTTTTCGAAAACTGTTGAGCATGCCATTGGTAGCAACTATGTAGGAAACTTTCTCAAGATGAGGATGAATGAAAATTCGTTTCTCGTGTGGCTTGCTGTCCCACAGTGGACTGGGTCCGTGCCCATGTGCCCATTGTGTTGGGGCAATTATTTTTTGGGATTACTACTATGCTCCCATGGATGAGTCATAGGATGGAGAAGATCTGAGTCTGCTCCACTATCAGCAGCAGTCAGCCCAGCATGTTGTGCCACATGTCAGCCCAGCGTGTTACCACAATTGCTGCAGCAGGAAAAATCTCAACCGCTGACATCAAAGTTACTTACTTGCAAAGTTTTCACACCTCATTTGGCTTCATTGGCAATGCAAGTCGATTACAACTGTCCGCCATTGACATTATCATGAGGACGAGGACAAGGTGTTCGTGTTGAGAGCTCTAGAACAACATGCAACACTCTGGACCAGTGGAGGTCAACAATCGCTGTCGCCCTTGAAACATTGCTGACCCACCTTGGCATTCACGGATGGATTGTCAAGGCAATCCAGCTTAGAAAGTTTGTGCTCTCTAATCGATTAAATCCAAAAACCCCAAACAACATCCCCTGGACCACCAGCTCCAATAACAAAAATTGCCTAGAGGACATCCCCAAGTTCCCCACAAAGAGTCCTTGGAGATCAAGAATCTCTAGCGCCACGCGTACCTCACAGATGTGGAAAACTGTAAGGAAACAGATGTCTGGTATATACTCCATATCAACAGCAAACACCAAATTCATCCCCAAACGGTATCGCGATTGATCAAGCTCCTGGCTACACAGAAACGTTTGCGCCTGAACACACCAGACATGAGATATCAATGAGATTTGGCAACATTGATCCCGAGGACATGCTGAAGCGCCCTGCACAAAAGAAAGCAATCAACAACTGCTTGAATATCATATCATATTCACAGTAAATGCTGACCAAGACAGGTTGAGCATGTAGCAGTGCAGTCGTTCATGTACATGTACATTCTTATACACTCAGAAGCATGAAAGTTTTCCAACGTACATTATTGCTGCAGTACCTGCAGGGTTGAGTCAAGCAGGACTGACTGGCGAAGAAGCGGCGTCCAATTTTCATGACAGGAATCTGCTATGCTTCATCCCTCAAGGAGTACATGATGTCACTACGTATTACATATTTGCGCCCCTGCCTGACTGGGGTGCCTTCATGGAGCATGTGATGGTCAAAGAGTAGGACCAACCCAGAATAGGGGCGGATTTTGCACTGTTCATTCCCTTCATCATCGAAGAATGTTGTCTCGCCTCCTTCAAGCTGACCTTCGCCTCCGTTGAGATAAACCTGCGAATTGTAAAGACAAATTCACGGACGTGTACCATAGGTTGCACTATGCACAGATTCCAACAGTTTGCCAGAGGGCCAGCAAGCGAGTCAGGTTGGTACATTGTTCATCGCCTTACCTGTATCGTGACAAAGCTGATCTCGCTACCGTCAGGTCGCTCAAAACTGCCATCGTAGTGAGGAGCGAACTGCTGCGAAACGTCGTAGCGTAGAAACCGAAGTCTTTCGTTGACACCACTGAGAGTATGCCCCATTATCTTCTGCGGGAGCCAAGATTGCACCCTGCCATAAATTTCAGCTGCGAAGCTGTGATCGTCAAGCATTACCCTACCACTGTCCCGGACCGTCTTGTCGATCACGTACACCTTCCCAAAATTGACCAGTGCCGCCTCATAGATATGCTGCTCTGACCTCTTAATCAGATCCTGGCACTCCTGCTCAGAAAACACGTTCTTGAGCCCCAGTATGAACTTGTTGTTGTCCTTCAAGTAAGGCGTGAACGGTGTGACGCGCTTTTGCATTATAGACATCAAAGAGGTGATGCTGCGGCGGGCCAGACACCCCCAAAGATAGTGTTTAAGCAGTCCATGACTTCGGTACAGTGCACCGGGAGTTGTTGAGACATGGCAGCTTCAAGCAGCTTCAAAGTGTGCACGCATTTCGGCGTCGGATTTACGTGCTCCGTGGCTTTGGTGCTCCGTGGCTTTGCGTGAAAATACCTTTGTTGGTTTCTGGCCCGCCGCAGTATCACCTCCTCAATGTCTACAAAGCAGTTGCAAGAGCGCTCGCTTTGTTTCCAGTGCCTGCGTGAGATTGTTGCAGAAATCAAGGAGATGCACCCGAACTTTCGTTCTTGCTACAGAGAACACAACAGAATCGTTGCGGTTGGCTTATTTCCGGAATCCAAATTTTGTATTGAGACTGCAGAAGCAGTAATACGCTTGCAATCTCGATGCAGCAAGGACGAACTGTATCTACAGATCCACATACTAAGATGCACCCCGGGACTCATTGCAGGATACTGCTTCAAGCAGCCAGATGCGCCTACGGAAGGCGCCTCGTATCTGTTGAAAGAATCAGATCACGTTTCAAGAAACGTTGGACTGCCCCGCACTTACCCCACAAAGACGCTTAGCAACTGGAAGAAGTTGATCATGACAAAAGCAGAGCAGTATTTCAACGTACAAGCTAGACGTTTGGACAGCAACATGAGGCTTGATACAGACATTTCGTTAAAGAGAGCCATGATAGAGAGGTTGCGGTTTCCTGAAGATATCACTAGCCTCATCCTGGAAAAGTTTTTTGAATGTTGTATATACAGTTTCACCTCTTTGTTTCTCATCAGGTTGTCTGTATCTGGAAAAGCCTTTTTCAACCACTAAAGATATTCTGCTTGATTTTGTCCCAAGACTCCATCCCTTTTGGTTATACATATGGGGCAAAGCAAAGTGACGTGACGCATGCTATAGCTAGCTAGCAGCGCTGCTGAAATCATGTAAGGCTATTATGGTAGGCTATGATAGTTGCACTGGTGCGGCAAATTTCGAATCAAAATGGGTGCGTGGGTGCGCAGTAAGGCATATGCATGCATGCTGCTGGAACTTATGTGCACAAACTGCTGAATAGGGCTTTCTGTATAGATACTTCTGCCAAAGAGACTTCTGTCAGGGACTGCTCTTGATGAAACGCCTGGCATTGGCCAGCTCGGTTGGCATGAGCGCCTAGCTGAGCGCCTAGTGTGCCTCATCCACACCCAGAGACATCGACATGTAAATGGATTCTTCGATCCATGCTACGCGCTCCGTGCTCAGGACTCAGTATAACAGAATCTGGTTGTCAAGACATGTCGGTATCTGGGCATGAGGCACATCAAAGACTCATAACAACTAAGCCGGCCGGTGCCAGGCGTTTGAGCAAGAGCAGCATTGTTTGCGCTTTCCATGGCCTTCCCAGCAAAGCCCCATTCTGCAGTCTGTGCAGAAGTCACAGCAGAAGTCCCATCCAGCAATGTGTGCATAATTCTGCGATTTTGAAGTCACAGCAGCATGCCTCAAATCACTCTGTACAGAACTCCCCCAAACTCCTTTGCGAGATTTACAGTCTGTGCAGAAGTTAGCGGCATGCTTCACAACACCCTGTTTTACGTAAAACTATATACCCCCTTTCACCCCCACATGGGGAGAATCCAGAAGAAGGGCGTAAGATGTACCCTCAGCAGTTTGTCCAAGGAGCAGCAGTAGCTTGTGCCCTCCTTCTAGCTGGAGAGTCCCTTGTGAATAGTGGACAAAGATGTCACAAAGATCACACAGGATCGCACAAAACCCTCACAAAGTGCCTGTTACAGCTAAGTGACTGCTATAATACAAATAACTGTCAGCAGGCCTGGCTGATCATGAAAACTTTAGATGTAGCAAGCATAATGTGTCAGCAATGCGATCAGGAAGAGAGTCATTCAGATGCTCAGCTTCAACAAAAATTATTAGCATCTAATGTTGTACAACCAGCCTCTTTGAACAGCTACCAACAGCTACCTACTAAATGCAATTTCTACTGCAGCATCACTTGATTCTGCTTGTGGGCAAGTGCATATCTTGAGCCAAGTGCTTGTCAACCGGACTCTGATATGTACGTTGCGTTGATTGTCTCTGAGGAGTTATAATCCTCGG